>Ga0247844_1000425_pt1 | contig 91071 bp, 55 predicted proteins | sample LaCtaG_FD_192421 | JGI IMG/M metagenome (GOLD analysis project Ga0247844, IMG submission 192421) | Freshwater microbial communities from meromictic Lake La Cruz, Castile-La Mancha, Spain - LaCruzMarch201714.5m_1 | ecosystem: Environmental > Aquatic > Freshwater > Lake | place: Spain: Castile-La...
GCAAAGCCGCGGTCAGCGAGCGCGGGATATTTGCCCGACGGGGTGCCAGCGCATTCAACCTCCTGAGGAATGCGGGTTTGGGAATGCAGGTTGAATTATCGTCAATTGGTTTTGTATCGCTCATATTCATTTCAGTAATGTTGTTTTCACATAGAATGCGTTGCAGAGGAGCGCGCCGTCCTTGTCCAGGAACTCGGCGGCCAGCTTGGTTTTACCAGCGGTGAGATGAACCGTGAATATCGCGGACTTGTCCTCCGGCTTCGTGTCCATCGCCCACTTGTCATTCGCGATGATGAGTTGTGCCTTGGCAATCGGCCGTGCGCCTCCCGCATCTGATGCGCCTTTAGTGCCTTCGGTGAGAGTCTTGCCGGACTCGAATGGCCAGCGGCTTAGCTCGACCCGATACTCGCCGTCGCTCTCGATCTCGACATCCCACTTGCCCTTGCCTGTTCCCAGGACGAGTGTGCCGGGATTGTCATTGGAGTCGCCCTGCCAGTCGCTCGCATAGAGGATCACCTCCGGCACTCGCGGATGCCCCAGATGAATGTAGCGGACATGGCGGTATTCCACGGAGGCCCGCTGATGCCAGTCGTCATAATAGCCGCTCAGCTGTTTACGGATTCCATCGTGTTGGGTGGATGCATCGGTGTCCTGATGCGGATCGCTGGTCAGGTTGAACAAGCTCTTTCCGTTGTTCAGTAATCGCCATTTCTCAGAAAGCACACAGGCGCTCACCCAATGCTTGCCGCTCACCCCATACTGGATGGCGATCTTCCGATTTGCATGAGGCCAGGTTTCCTGACGCAACACGCCGGCCCAACTCACGCCATCCATGGGAAACCGGTTCTTTGGATCGATTTGGCAGAGTTCGAGCAAGGTTGGCGCGATGTCCTGAACCTGGGTCAACTCGGGAACATCCCGGCCATGCTTGATGCCGGACTGCGGCCAGCGGAAGAAACACGGCACGCGATGGCCGCCCTCCCACATCTCGGTCTTGTGGCCGCGCATGGCGCTATTCCAAATCTCCGTAGCTTGCGCTGACCGGGCGCCATTGTCGCAGAGATACAGCACGATGGTGTTTTCCTTGAGGCCGTTCTTCGTGAGGAACTCGTCCAAACGCCCCATATTCTCATCAATGTTCGCAATCTGCCCGTAGTAGGCCGCGGGAACCTTGACCTCTTTGCCGTCGGCGTCCTTCCACTTTCCCATGGCGGCATACGGCTTCGAGTATTGGTCCGGCACGCTATCGGGGACATGCGCAAGATGGTTGGCCAGATAGACAAAAAAGGGCTGCTGCTTTTGCTGGCATGCCTCCATGTATTTCATGGCCTCGGTGAACCAGATGTCGCCGGAGAATCCGGGATAACGGATATCCACGCCGTTATGTTCCAGCACCGGATTCATATAAACCTCCGCAGCCGTCTTCTTTGGATTGAGTGTGCTGTTCTCCCAGTTTGATGCCAGCGAAGGAAGCCCCCACGCGCGGCAGGCGAGAACTTCCTGAAACCCGCGATCCTGCGGGCGATAGGGATAGCTGTCGCCCATGTGCCACTTGCCGAAAAGGCCGGTCGCATAGCCCGCATCGGCAAAGTAATTTGACAGCATCGGGATGTCTGTCCTCACCATCGAGCGTCCCGCGTTGACCGCGGTGCAGCCGTTCTTCATCGCGTCCACGCCCGTCATGAGTTGTCCCCGTGTGGGAGAGCACATGGGCGCGACATGAAAGTCGGTGAAGCGGACGCTCTCGGCGTGCAGTTTGTCCAGATTCGGCGTTTTAAGAAACGGATGGCCGTGCGCCCCGATGTCCCCGTAGCCCTGGTCATCCGTCAGGACGATGATGACGTTGGGCTTGTCCGGTGCGGCAAACACAGCCGGGGGCACGAGCAATAGCATCACCAGTCCAGATTTAACCATCCTGAGATGTTTCCCTGTTTTCCTCGAGGCTTTCATAGGTTGTTGCAATTATTCCACAGGAGGGACGTCCGATTTGGAGGCCTCTTTTTTATCTTTTCCATCCTTCTGGTTTGCATCCTGAGTTGGCTTCATGGTTGCCCTGCAGCGGGTCAGCCATTCCTGAAAGGCGGCGGAAAGCGCCTTCACTCGCGCGGGTTCTTGCGCGGCGAGATCGTTCATTTCGTTCGGATCGGCAGCCAGATTGTAGAGTTCCCAGACTTTCCCCTTTGTATTTAGACCAACGAGTTTCCAGTCGCCCTCCCGAACAAAGCGGTTACCTTCGTGCTCCATGAATATTTTTCGTGGCGCCAGAGGCGTGCCGTTGAAAACCGGCATCAGGCTCACGCCTTCCTCTGGCTGGATCACCGTGTCGCCGACTTGTTTCGGGTAGGTGGCTCCCGCCAGCTCGCGAATCGTCGGCATGAAGTCCGTGATGTAGCCGATTCCGGGGACCATCCCTTTTGCCTTCAATCCCGCAGGCCAATGAACGATGAACGGGGTTCTGACTCCGCCTTCGTGTGCATAGTGTTTATACAACCGGAAAGGCGTGCTGCCGACAGTGGCCCAGCCGGTGCCGGGGCTCACATAGCTCCCCTTGGCGCCGACTTTTTTCAGATCATCGCCGGTATGCAGAATGTTGTTCGGACCGGGGCCGCCATCAAAACCGAACGGATCCCATTCGGCGCAGGCTCCGTTGTCGCTCAGGAAAAAAATAACCGTATTATTCTCCTGCCCGGTTGACTTCAAATGCGCTAGAACCCTTCCGATCGCCTGGTCCATGCGATCCACCATCGCGGCATACACCGCCATGCGCCGCGCCAGGTCGCGGCGGCGATCTTCCGGCAGCGAATCCCATGCCGGAACTTCTTTGTCCGCCCAGCCGGTTTTTTGGTTGTAGGGATTGCGGGGCATGACTTCACGCGGCGACAGCGCCACGTTCTCCGGCATGATTCCAAGTTTTTTTTGTCGCGCCAAACGATCGTCACGGATGGCATCCCAGCCTTTTTCAAAATACATCGCCTCATACTTGGCGATGTCGGACTCGGGCGCATGCAAGGGGAAATGGGGCGCGTTGAAGGCGAGGTAGAGAAACCAAGGCTGTCCGGTCTTTCCGTCACCGATAAAATCCACAGCATAGTCCGCAAACACATCGGTGGCATAGAACTGCTCCGGCGCGTAAATCCGCTTGGCCCGATCCTGCGGCCAGCGGGTGTAAATCCCCTTCTCAGACCAGCAGGTATTGAAACCACCGAGCATCCCGTAAAACTCGTCAAACCCGCGATCCGTCGGCAGGTTCTTCTTCTCACCAAGATGCCACTTGCCCACCATCAATGTGCGGTAGCCGGCCGGCTTCAATACTTCAGGAATCGTCACGGCATTTGTCGCCAGCTCTCCGGTCATGTTGCGGTAGCCGGCTTGGAGCGGATTCAGGCCGGTGAGGATGCTTGCCCGTGTCGGCGTGCAGCGGGCTGTGTTGTAGAAGTCCGACAACCGCAGACCGCCTGCCGCCAGAGCATCGAGATTCGGGGTCGCAATCTCGCCCCCGTAGCAGCCGAGATCCGAGAAGCCCACATCGTCGGCGAGGATGAGCAGGATGTTGGGTTTGTCCGGTGCGGCCGGGGCTGCGGACAGCGTAGCCAGCAGCGCAGTGAGAAGTCGGAATACGTGTTTCATGATGCGTTCCTTATTTGGCGGGCCACGCCGACTTCAGTTCATTGACGACCAGAGAATCGACTTTCATGGCTGGGTTGCCCTCGAAAGCGATTGTCCGATTTTCGGGGTCCGGAACCATCACGAAGCTCGCGGCGGCCTGGCCGTCATTGACAAACAACTCCATCGACGCCCGGTCCACGAGCACACGAAGTGTCACTTTGCCGTCCACCTCCGGTGCAGGAACCAGCCGAATCGGACTACCCTTGAAGCCGTTCGCTTGCTTGTCGGGCGGCAGTTTTTCAAATCGCGCCTTTTCCGCATCATGCCGTGCCTGGTTGGTGACAAAAAATTCCTTCTTTGCCGCACGGAAACCCACCTTCAGACCGCGAACACTCAAGGTGAAATCGCCGGCCGGAACGAAGGTGAAACTCATATCGATCAACTCGGGCTTCAGCGCTGCGAGCTTGGCGTTCGCGGCTTCCGCCGTGAGGTTCTCGAATTTGTCGGTCTTGATGTAGAGGCTCGCGATCTCCTTGACCGGATTGCGGAAAACGCGGAGGCCGTCGGGTGTGGTGCGCAGGGTCATCTCGGCGGGAATCGACAACTGCTGGTTGAAAGGCATACCGGCATCGGGGAAAAGGGTCTCGGACCTGAGCCAACCGATGTGAACCACCCGGTTGTCGGGGGCCTGGTTGAATGTCTGGGCGGCGTAGTAGCAGTCGCCGTATTCGAACTTCAAGGGGCGTCCGTCCTTGTCCTTGGAGCCGAACCCTGTCCATTTCGTGCCGTCGAAATCGCCGATCTCATAGGCAGTGCCGGCGTTGTAGATGACCCACTTCAGGTTCTTCGGGTCGCCATCCACCGGCATGGTGTGCATGTTTATGCACTCGGCGGATTTCTCAGGAATATCGCAAATCTCGTCCCACTTGAGCAGGTCGGTTGATTTCCAGATGCGCACGGCGTGGGATGGTCCGCCGATTTCCATGATCATCTGGTAAGATTTGGTGTCGGGCAGATAAATCATGTAGGGATCACGCTGACCCGGGTCAAACCCGACGAGGTGATCGATGAGCGGCTTGCCGTCATGGATCATCGTCCATGTCCGGCCGCGGTCGGTGCTGTAGGCTCCGACTTGGAAAAAAGCGGATTTCTTGTCTTCGCCCGCATGGGTGGCGGTGAACATCGCGAACAGGGTTTTCACATCGCCCACCTGCTTGCCGAGGGCGTTGTGCACATCGACGACTGCCGAACCCGACCAGATGGCGTGGTCATTGCCCTTGTCCCACTTGACATTCTTGTAGGGATTGAGCGCGTGGGGCAACTGGGTCCAGTTCATCAAGTCTTTGCTGACGGCGTGGCCCCACGATTTGGGACCGTTGGCGTTGCCCTTGGCAAAATGTTGAAAGAACAGGTGCCACTCACCATCCAAATACACCATGCCGTTCGGGTCGTTGATCCAGCCCGCGCGCGAGGTGAAATGAAACTGGGGGCGCAACGCCTGATCGTAGGGCACGCTGGCGTAGAGCGGGAACGTGTCATAGGTGGGAGATTTCACCCATGGGGCGTTGGCATCCGCCTGCGGGGCGGCGAAGCCAGAGGCGACGGAGAGTGCCATTGCCACACTGGCGGATAATGTTCTGATGATTCTATTCATGGGATTCCTCGGTTTCGGGTTGTTTGGCTCTATTTGTTTTGTTGCTCTGGTCTGCGCGATTCTTCTTTTTGGGAACCAGTTCGGGAGGGGGTGGAACCTGATACTGGGCCTTGAGGGCCGACAGGCGGCCCTTGAGACGCTCCACCTCTTTCGCGTAGGCGGGATCCCCGTAAACATTGTTCAGCTCCTGGGGGTCTTTCTCCAGATCGTAGAATTCCCAGGCGTCATAATCGTAATAGGAGATGAGTTTGTAGCGGCCATCCCGCACGCCCATCATCCGGGGCATGTTGTATTCACCGGGATATTCAGGCGTGCCCCCGTCGTAGTAGGCGTAGAGGAGGTCCTTCCGCCAATCGGGAGGGGTTGTGCCACCAAGCACAGGCTGGAGGGGAACGCCGTGAACATCCTTCGGGACGGGCACTCCAGCGGCGGTGAGCAGGGTGGGAGCGAGGTCGATGTTTTGAACCAGGGCATCGATGCGCGTGCCGGGTTTGATCGTGCCGGGCCAGCGGATCATGAGGGGCGAGCGGAAGCTCTCCTCATACATCCAGCGTTTTTCGGCCCAGCCGTGTTCGCCGGTGAAGAAGCCCTGGTCGGTGCTGTAGACGACGATGGTGTTCTTGCTCAACCCGGTTTCATCCAGATAAGCGAGCAACCGTCCGATATTCTCATCGAGCCCGTCAACGCAGCGGACGCTGTCACTGATGTAGCGCTGATACTTGTAACTAATGCCGGCATTGCCCTCGATTTTGCCCTCGGCGAGGAGTTTTTGATACTCGCGGTTGCGCGGATCGTAGGCTTTGTGCCAGGCCTCCATCTGTTCCGCGTTTAGACCCTTCAGGGCACTGAGTTCCTTGATTCTCTCGGGATTGGCGGCGATTTCTTCCTTGGTCGGTCCGATGTTGAGTCCGTCACCTTTCATGCCTTTGAGCGCCATCCATGTTTTCGAGACGAAAGGCTGACGGGTCGAGTAGTCGTCAAACAGGGTGGACGGTTCCGGAAATGTCACGCCGTCATAGGAACCCATCTGCTTCGGTCCTGGTGTGCGCGGGGTATGCGGCGCCTTGTATTGGACAGCGAGAAGGAAGGGCTTCGAGGGGTTGCGGTCCTTGAGCCAATCGAGTGCCTTGTCCGTGGTGATATCCGCCTCGTAACCGGTGGCCTTGGACGGACCGGCGAGGCTGACATATTCGGGATTGTAATAGGAACCCTGGCCGCCGTAGCCCGCGAGAATCTCCCAATGCTGAAACTCATCCGTCGGATTCCCCTTGATGTGCCACTTGCCGATGAGGGCGGTCTGGTATCCGGCCTTGCCCAGGTCGCGTGGGTAGGACCATTGGGTGGTATTCCATTTCGAGCTGTTGCCCAGGACTCCGTTGGCATGGCTGTGTTTGCCTGTGAGAATCGAGGCCCGGCTGGGGCAGCAGATCGAGTTGGTATTGAACGAGCGGGTGAACAACGCCCCCTCATGGGCGATGCGATCGAGGTTCGGCGTCTTGTTGATCGATCCGTCATACGCGCCGATCAAGCGCTCCGCGTGATCGTCGCTGAAAATGAAGAGGATGTTCGGCCGGGACGGGTTGGTTTCGGCTGCGTCCAGGAGGAGTGTCGGAGTCAGCAAGAGGGGGCCCACGGCCAAGCATTTCGTGAGAGTCATTCCATTGAAAAATGAAGAATTGCGGGGCATTGAAATGGGGCGTTTCCTATTGGACAACAGAGTTTGGTTTTTGCTCGTGGGTATTATTTGCTGAACGCTGGGATGATCCGCTTTGGTAGCGTTTGGAGCGTGTCTCCCATGCCTTTATTGTGGGAGGTGACGACGGCAACCAGATCCAGTTCGGGGAACATGAAGATGAACTGCCCACCCGCGCCTCGGCCCTGAATGCAGTGATAGTTTTTGCCGTTGACGTTGTAGTCATCGACCCACCAGAAAAAGCCGTAGTGCTTATTAACCTGGCTCGGTGTGGTGGCGCGCACCAGGTAGGCCTCCGGGATGAGTTGCTCGCCGTTCCACTGGCCTTTGTTCAGGATCAATTGGCCAAACTTCACCATGTCGCGGGAGAGAATGGCACTGCCGGCGGCGGACTTGGGCAGACCGCTGATTGCGGGCTCCCATTGATATTGCGTGATGCCCAGGCGTCCCAGTAGTTCGGTCTTGAGGAACTCTTGCGCACCGCCGGGCGCAACGGCATTGATGACCTGCATTGCGATGGCGGTGTCGGGCTCCTGATACTTGAATTCGCGCGGCATTGGCGGGATGGGATCGCTGTGCTGCAAATACGCCTGCAACTCGCCCAAGCCCTTGAGTTGCCCCTGGTTCTTCATCAATTCCTTTTCTTTCTCTTTCTCAAGGCGGATGCCGGACAACATCTGCATGGCCTGTGCAAGCGTGATGGTCTCCGCCCCCGGGGCAAGCTTGGTTTTGTCGAGATCCTTGAGCAAGGAGATGGCGGGCTTGTCGAGATCCTCCATCGTCAGGAGACCGAGCTGAATCGCACGCCCCACAGCCAGAGCGGTGTAGGACTTCGTAATCGACATCTGATAGTGCGGGAAGTTCGCCCGGCCCCGGCGGAAATAAGACTCAAAGATCAACTTGCCGCGATAGCTGATGAGCAGGCTGTCCACATTCCCGGCCTTCTCGTCCTTCGCAGTGGCGGCAATCTCATTCGCAAAGGCTTCGATCATCGCGCGATCGCCACCATCCACGCCCAATTCTCCCACCACGAGCCCGTCATTTTTGTCATCCGGAGTGCTGGTGATATAGGGCTGCTCCAAGTTGGGCAATTGCGCCTCGAGCTGGTAAAGTTTGTCCTTGAGATTCAACCCCGGAACTTCCGGGGCAAGGCCATTGCTGGGCTGCTCGGCGTGAAGCGGGATGGCGGCGCTCACAAGCAGCAGCGCCGACAGCAATTGAGGAATGGGTCTGATGATCATCATCTTGGGGATTGGTTGGTTCTTTGGATGCCGTCTCGTGCTTGGGTAAGACTTCCATTTTCCTGTGGCCAAATGGACTTCAGGCGGAAGATCTTTAGCGACTTGATGGCGGTGTTTTCCGGGACGGAAAGCTTGGTTACGGGCGAATCGAGGCCTTGGCTCGGAAGCTTGCGGATCTCGTAGGAATTCCCGTCGTCGGCATAGACTTCATTGAACGTGCGGTCGGTGAAAATGCGGGCTGAGCGCCCTTGGAACGAGGCGTTAATGCCATTGATTTCGAGTAGACAGGCTCCGGATTCCGCAAACTCGATGTGCACCTCGGTGAGTTCGCGCTGACATTTTTGAAGAAGTTCATTGGCCCGAGCGGGCGTGAGGTCTTTCCCTTCTGCGAGGACTTCGCCACGGAGCTTCTCCGTTTCCTTGACCGGCGAGAAAAAGACCCGCATACCTTCGGGAGTTTCGCGGAGGGTCAACTCGTGCGGGAGAGTGAAGGCCTGGTTCACGATCTGATCGGGAAACTGCTGCACATACCTGTCCGTTTGCACCCAGCCGATCTGGATACGGCGACCGTCCGGCACATCGCTGAAGGTCTGTGCCGCGTAGAAGGCACCATGCGTGGTGCCGTGCGGGCCGGACTCTTTGCGGAAGGTCTTGCCGTCAAACTGACCGATAAAATAGCGGTTCTGCGCTCCCAGAAGGACCCAGCGCGACTCGCCGGGTTTTCCTGCCACCGGCAGCTCGAACATTTCGGGACACTCGTAGACCGCCTGGCGATCGGGATCCGTGAATCCTCCAGTGCGTGTCCACTGGCGGAGATTCTTTGATTCGTAGAAGGCCATGTGGCGCTTGGCCAGACCCTCGGGAGTGCCTGACTGAGGCGGTGTCGCTTCCGTCTCTGCGCACGGCGATTCACTGTAGACGACCATCACCCATTTTTGCTCCGGCTGATACCAGATGATCTTCGGATCGCGGCCCGAGTGTTTGACTGCCGGGTTCTCCGGCAACTCGGTGAAAGAGAGCCCGCCGTCCTTGCTATACGCGAGGCATTCGCCACGCGCCGTGCTGGTGTAAGCGACGAACAGGGTGCCCTTGCCAAGCCCCGCCGTGCCGGCGTGATCCACGAAGCCACCGCCCGAGAAGGCCCCATCGCGCACCGTTCGTTGATAGAGCGCGATCGGCTTCTCCTCCCAATGCACGAGGTCCCTGCTCTCGAGATGTCCCCAGTGCATGTTGCCCCACGAAATTCCGAACGGGTTGTATTGATAGTAAAGGTGGTATTTACCGTCGTGGAAGACCATGCCGTTCGGGTCATTGTTCCAGCCGCGCCGCGTGCTCGCATGAAACTGATTCCGGTAAGGCCTGGCATAATCATCTGCCGCGAGCGCATCACTCGCCGCGCCGACTTTGATTTTTTCAAATGCCGCCTTGCACGACTCCGGCACTTTCTTGCCGTCCACCGGCGCGATTTTGATCTGCTTGCCCTTTAGCGCGAAAGGCTCGATCGGATAAGCCGCGAGCCAGAACGCATCGTCGCCTTGCGGGAGTCCGACCGAGAAATTCTGCACCAGCTTGTCACCGTCGTAGATCCCGAGCAAAATCATGCCGCTTGGGCCCTTCGCGGCATTCGAGACAGGAACAATGAGATGCGTGCCATCCACCGTCAGCGTTTTTTCCAACGCGACCAGCGGTGGCGGCAGCGCGGGTTTCGTATCCGACTGCACGATCTGGTCCACATTGATATGACCCCAAACCCCCTTGTGGGAATCGACGATCTGAACCACCGCCTCCCTGCCCACAAACTCGGATACGTCCCAGCCTGAGGCCTCCAGTTCCTCAGTCCCGCCCGGGGTCGTATTCCTGCCCGCCGCCGTGCGGACCACCTTGCCATCCACGAGCAGATTGATGCAGGTCGCATTCTCCCAACCGCCGGCTCCGATAAGAAAACTCAGGTATTTTCGCTCCAACTTGAATGGCGGTGAAGTGAGCGTCCCCGTCGCACCATCGCCGCCGTTAAACGAGTTCACCAAGCCCTTGCCGCGAAAACCCGTGACCTGACCCTGAGGGCCGATCTTCCCCTGTGCCGGTCCCGTGCCGAAGGCCTCGCCTTCAACTTTCCAATCGCCATACGTCTCACCCTCGAAATCGGCGAGAACGATGTCATCTGCAGCGCGCAGCAAAGTTGGCGGCACGAAGAGCAGGGTGGCGAGGAAAACAATCTTTTTCATGATAAATAATGGGTAGTTGCTGTTCTATTTCGTTGCGGAAACAAACTGATAAGAACCCGCGCCGATCTCGTAGATCGACCTGCCATTTTCACTGCGCAGGTATTTCACTCCATTGGTCTTCGCTGCCGGCTTGCCGAATTCCGTTACTGTGGCGGCATCCTTGGCAGGCACATACACCGTCGCCGTGGTGTTGATCGGGATGGTGACGTCCATCGTCATCTTATCGCCTTCAATGGCCCAGTTGCTCACAATACGGCCCTTGATCGAGTCGTAGTTGGCTTTGACCCAGGTGATGCCTTCGCCGGGCGTCGGGCGAATGATGAGTTTCCTGAAACCAGCGCCATCGGTATCGATGCCAGCCAGCGTTGAGAACATCCATTCACCCACGGCACCAAATGAATAGTGATTGAAGGAATTCATCTCTGGATGGAAAAAGCCTTTTTCCGGCGTCCAACCGTTCCAGCGCTCCCAGATGGTGGTGGCCCCATTTTTAACGGTGAACAGCCAGGAAGGGAACGTGTCCTGCAGGAGCAATTTAAAGGCGGTGTCGGTCTTCCCCGCCTGAGTCAATACGGGCAGCAAATGGCCTGTGCCAATGAACCCGGTGGATAAATGATCTTTTTTGGCGGTGATATCTTCCACCAAATATTGGGCGGCCTTCTCCCTTAATTCCTCGGGAAGCAAGTCGAACTTGAGCGCCAAGACATAAGCAGCTTGGGTATTCCCTGAGAGGATGGTTTTACCCGCTCTATCTACAACGGAGGCTTCAATACGTCCTTCGGGAGTGACAAACTTTTTGTTGAACGCCACTTTAATATCCAGGAAGAGCTGCTCGTATTTGGCCGCGTCCTCCGTCTTGCCCAGCGCCTTGGCCGCCTGCGCCATCAGCTTGGTCGAGTAGGCAAAGAAGGCCGTGCCCACAATTTCCTTTGAGGTGAATGCTTCTATATTCAGCCAATCGGCGTAATTTCCACCGAGGCCTTTATCCCGGATCAACTCGGTGCTTTGTCTACGACAGAATTCGATCCACTTCACCATGGCCGGATAGTTCTGCTCGAGCACACCGAGGTCGCCGTAAACCCAGTAGATCGTCCATGGGCAAATCACACCGGCATCCGCCCAGGCAGGTGAGCCAAACATGCCAGTGTGGCGAGGTGCGACATCAGGGAAGGCACCGCTTTGATCTCCCTCCTTCATCTGCGCGTCGACCAAATCGACCAGCCACTTGCTGAAAAAGGCCGCCACATCGGCATTGTAAGTGGCCGTGCGCACGAATACCTGGGCGTCCCCGGTCCAGCCCAGGCGCTCATTGCGCTGCGGGCAGTCGGTGGGAATACTCAGAAAGTTACCCCGCTGGCTCCACACGATGTTCGAATACAGTTGGTTGACGCGCGGATCGGAACAGGAGAATTCTCCCGTTTTCGGGGTGTCCGAGGCGACAACCACGCCGGTCACGCTGTCCAGGGTGGGTTTCTCCGTCACTCCGGTCAGTTCGACGTAACGGAAACCGTGGAAGGTGAAGTGGGGCTGGTAGATCTCCACGCCGCCGCCCTTGCAGGTGTAGGTGTCAATGGACACCGCCGAACGCAGATTCGCGGTATAAACCGTGCCGTCGGGATTCAGTGCTTCGGCGTGACGCAGCGTCACTTTCGTGCCTTCGGGAGCAGAGACCTTCAGGCGGACGTAGCCGACCATGTTCTGACCGAGGTCGAAGGTCCAGCGGCCGGGTTTGGGCTCGGTGACGGTCTTAGGCTTGAGCTCCAACACCTGTCGCACCGGCTCCATGACTTGGCTATCCAGCGGTCTTGTGGCCTCTGTTCGCACTTTGACCGGCTTCCATGAACTGTCACCGAAATCTGGCGCATTCCAGCCCTTGATCTCGCGACGCGCATCATAGTTTTCCCCCAGCATGAAGTCCGATGACAAGATCGGGCTCTCGTTTTGTTTCCATGACTCGTCGGAGACCACTTGCTCCATGGTGCCATCCGCATAGGTCACTTCGAGCTGGGCCATCAGAGCGGGAGTATCCCCATACTTGCGGTAACCACCATTGCCTATGGTGCCACTATACCAGCCATGGCCGACCAACCCGGCGAGGACATTGTCCCCTTTCCGGACCAGATCGGTCACATCATATACCTGATAACGGATGCGTTGATTATAATCCGTCCATTCAGGCCCAAAAATGACGTCACCCACCCGCTGGCCATTGAGATGAGCTTCGTAAAGTCCTAGCGCAGTGACGAATAGACGGGCCTTGGCGACCGGCTTGTCCTGAAGTTTGAGCGTCTTACGCAAATAAGCAGAGGGACCTCCGATGTCCGGAATATTCACCCGGGCATACTGATCATATTTTCTTGTGAATCGCTGACCGTCCAACTCATACTCAATCATCAAGGGCTTAGGCTTATCCTTAGCAGGATCGCAACCGAGGTCCCTCGTGTGGACTTGTAGCCCCAGATAATCGTTTTTTACCATTGAAGCCACCTTGTCGGTAACGTCCGTCGCATAGTCATCCTTTCCGTAGATCGCGCGGATTATTTTCAACGAGGGTGGCGGAGTGTATCCCGTCCCTTCGACCCATTTCGCCTTCCAGTCCTCGGGCTTGAGAAGTCCCATCTCCCAGGAAGCGGGTTTGCTTTCGGAACTGGTTCCATCGCTGACCCACGTTTTCACTTTCCAGAAACACTGCTGGCGGCTTGTGAGCGGCTTGCCCCCATACTCGATGTGCGCAGTCGCATCCGACATCACCTTGCCACTGTCCCAGAGATCGCCTTGGCCCTTGGCAAGCAACTCAGGCGTCGAGGCGACCCATACCTGATAAGCCGTTTGTTTTTGTCCCCGGACCTCCGAAGCGGACCCGTCTTCAATGATCCAGCTCAAGCGCGGTTTCTCCGCATCAATGCCAAGAGGATTGACGAGATACTCGCAGCGCAGATGGGCGGGTTCGGTAGCGCAGAACGCCGCCAGCGGTGCGAACAGTAGGGCAACAAGATAAAGGATGGACTTCATTACGGTCACATGGTTCTTAGGAGGGGGCTCTGGATGGGCGATCCCGACCTATAGCTTATTCCAGATGGACTTGAGTTGATAGGCCTTCAGGCTTTCGATGGTGGCATCGCCGCCCATAACCCGCACAACGACCTGATCCAGCGGCACGCCCATCTGCCCGCGGTTGTGCAGGAGATAGACGGCCCCGTGCTCGGCGAAGACCTCCACGGTTGGACGATCAACATAAAGGCGAAGGTCGAGCTTGCCGTCCTCCTTGTCGTAGGAAACCAACTTGCCCTTGCCGGTCACCAATTCCTTGGTGGCCAGATTGTAACTGATTTTATCGCCGCCCAACTGGACCTCGATCGTGGTGGGTTTGCTTCCTTTACTGTAGTCGATCGTCATGGCGATCTCGACCAACTCACACGGTTTTTTGAACTTCAGCGCGTTCTCGCCCGTGTTGAGTTTCTGATCCTTGACGGCAAGAATCTCTTCATCCCGTAAAACCTCCAATTCCTTCACCGGATTGGCATAGCAGCGAATCCCGTCCTCCGTGGTTTTCAAGCTGAGTTCCAACGGGAGGGTGAATCCCTGATTGAAGGAGGTGTTCTTGTCCCTTTGAAACGTGCGCGCCCAGACCATGAAGATGGCGCGGCCATCAGGGGCATTGCTAAAGCACTGGCCGGCCTTGATTTCGCCCCCCATGGTCAGGCGGGTCGCGGCATCATCCGGCTTGAAGGTTTTTCCGTCAAAAGTGCCCACCTGATACCGGGGGGTCGCGTCCATGAGCAGCCATTTCTTGTTCTTCGGATCGCCATCGACCGGCAGTTCCACGAACTCCGGGCACTCGTGATAGATCTCTTCGGTTTCGCTCTCTTTCGTCCATGTCTTGAGATCCTTGCTGGAATAGAAGGCCATTCTGCCAATCCACCCCTTGGGCTCCTTGACCTCATGCCCGCCATCATAGACGACGATGCACCAGGTCTTGGTGGGCTCATACCAGAATAGCTTCGGATCGCGGCCTTTGTGGGAGATGATCGGGTTGTAGTCGCGGAGCAACGTGAAGGACTTTCCGTTGTCGGCGGAATAGGCCAGCGACTCGCCGAAGTTTCCTCCCGCTTTGGGATCGCCGCCGCCGGTGTCGGTGATGGCCGCGATGATCGTCTTGGTATTGCCGACCTGTTTGCCCAAAGTATTGTTGTGATCAACGGCTGCCCCGCCCGAATACGCCTGGCCCAGAACCGCTGCAGGGTGGAGCTTTTCCTTCGGGAGCCCTTTGCCGAAGGTTCGGATCGCAATCGGCATTTCTTCCCAGTGGACGAGATCCTTGCTCACCGCGTGCCCCCAAAACATATTCGCGAATGCCGCGATCATGGGATTGCATTGCCAGAAGAGATGGTAAAGCCCGTCGGAATAAACCATCCCGTTGGGGTCGTTGTTCCAGCCGACACGCTGGCTGAAGTGAAACTGCGGGCGGCCTTTTTCAGTGTAAATCGGGACGCTGGATGAGATTTCATCCGAGCTCTTGATGAGCGCAGAGGCTCCCGGCCAACGATCCGCGGGACCGCTGTCGCAATAGATTTGGGCCTTCTTGCCCGCATATTCACTCACATCGATGCAGCCCCAGGCATCCACCGTTTCCGCCGATGGGGCCAGGAAAACGCCGAACTTGTAAGCGGTCACGCCATCGACATCCACCCGCACGGTGTTGCCACGATACCCGGGGCTGGGGCTCTGGACCGGAACAAGCAGATACTTGCCCGTGATTTCCAGTTCCCGGGGCGGGAGTGGCTCGGCTTTGGCCATGGGCCCTGCCATGAGCAGGGCGCAAAGCGTGGCGAGGATGAGATGGGGAGAAGAAACGTTTTGCATGATGGAGTTCTTAAAGGGTAGCGCCGTTTGATAAAATCACATCCCGATACCAGAAGGCGGAATCCTTGGGCGTGCGGACGAGTGTTTTTCCGTCCACGTGGACGAGTCCAAAGCGGTGCTTGTAGCCCTCCGCCCACTCGAAATTATCGAGGAACGACCAGTGGAAATATCCCCGGATGTCGCCCCCTTCAGCGGCAGCGCGGCTTAATTCGCGGAGGTATCGGGTGGTGAAGTCGATGCGGTGCGCATCGTGCACCCTGCCGTCAAGAGCGACCCAGTCGTGCCCGCTCATGCCGTTTTCAGTGATCACGAGCGGGACACCATAGCGCTCATGGAAGAAGCGGGGGCCCCAATACAGCGCCTCCGGAGTCACCGGCCACCCAAAAAGAGTGCGCGGATAGCCCGGCCCCAATTGACTCTCGGTGCGGCAGACCACCTGCCCCTGCGCATCGCGGGTGTGGTGCCAGCCCGCTGCATATATGTTCATCCCGCAGAAATCCAAGGGCTGCTTGATGACCGCAAGATCGGCCTCCCAGTTCGCAGGAAGGTGCCTGGCCTGCGCCCGGACGTAGGCGTCCGGATACCGTCCGAGGAGGGCCGCATCATTCCAAACCGGCGCGCCAAGGGAGAAGTCGTCCGGGTCGGGCACGCCAAAGAGCCCATTTCTTGCGTGCTCCACGACTTCGGGATCGTTCGCATATTCCGCCGCCACGGCATGCACGCCGACCGCGGGGGCCCACCCGATGACCGGCGTCAGGGCGGCATGCGACCGCAGGATTTGCACGGCCTTCCCATGGGCCAGGAGAACATGGTGCGCGATGGTCACGATATCGGGGACGGGCAGCGCGAGCCCGGGGGCATTCGTCCCGGTTTTATGGCCGAAGGTCACGAAAATTTGCGGCTCATTGAGAGTCATCCAGTGTTGGACCCGGTCGCCCAGCCTGTCCGCGAGCACAGCCGTATAATCAGCAAACCACGCCGGACTGTCGGCGTTCATCCAGCCGCCTTCGCGGTAAAGCGCCAGCGGATAATCCCAATGGAAAAGCGTCGCCCAAGGAGTGATGTTCCTGCCGAGAAGCGCATCGACCAAACGGTCGTAGAAATCCAGTCCGGCCACGTTCACCCCTCCCCTGCCCTGCGGCATGATGCGGGGCCATGAGAGCGAGAACCGGTAGGCCTTCAGCCCTAGTTCCGACATCAGCGCGACATCGGATTCCATGCGGTGATAATGGTCGCAGGCCGTGTCGCCGTTGTCGGATTGGAACACTTTTCCCGGCGTATGGGAAAACTGATCCCAAACCGAGAGGCCTTTGCCGTCGGCTTCGAAAGCGCCTTCGACCTGGTAGGCGGCGGTCGCAGAGCCCCAGACGAAATCGGAGCGGAAGGATGTGCTGGAAGCGGGAGTGGTCATCGGAAGGGAGCGGAACGGCAATCGAGACCAAATGTAGCGGCTGCTCCCATAATTGCAAATATTTACATTGTTTCCCAATGATCCAAGACAATTTTTTCTCATCAGCACCTCACCGTTCCAGAAGCCAGGCGCTGGTGCGCACGTCGCAGTGAACCCAAAAACCGGGGAGGAACCACAACCGCAGGCGAAGCCGGAGATGGACGGCCAATATTTGTCCCAATGCCGCCGTCAAATGGCACGGAGAAACACGGATGAACCATGCCCGATGAAAACGGAGTCCCTCACCCCAAAGCGAGACGGGGTCGCAAAACGTTTTTCGGGTTCACGGCTGCAGGGTGAAGCGCAGCTTGAGGAAGCGCTTGCTGTTGCTCTCCATGGGCAGGGAATCGCGGACGGTGAAGACTGATGGCGTGTTGGTCACGGTCGCCGTGGTGCCGGTGCTCCAGGCACCCGGATCGGTGAGGGTTCCGGCGCTGAGGCCTTCGATGAGCACATTGGTCACGGCCGGGTTGCGGCTCACGCTGAGCTGGAGATACGTGCTTCCGCTGACTTCGACCTCACTGAAGGTGATTGGGCTTGCACCAGGCGCCGTCGGGTTCTGACCGGTGGCGAATTCGATCACGTTGGCCAGGCCGTCGCCGTCCGGATCGCCCGTGGCGGTTTTGTCCGCGCCGGGGGCGAAGGTGAAACCGGTCAGCCAGGCGTCGTAGGGTGGAAGCGTTGCATCCAGGATGGTTACGGTCGCCGAGGGATAGGCCGGATCGATGACATAGCCGGCCCCGGAAGCCACCGTGGCCACAAGGGTTTCACTGCCCTCAACGAGCGCATCGCTGAACGGCGACACCATGAGTGTCTTGCTGGTTTCAGCGGCGGCGAACGTCACCGTGGACGGCAAGGCGAGGTAGTCGACGCCGTTGGTCGCGGTGCCGCTGATGGCAAGATTCACCGTCAGCGTTCCCGTACCCACTCCGTCGCGCGTCAGCGTGAAGGTGCCGGTGTCCGTGGCCGGACCGGTCACAGGTTCGGCGGCGCTGGCATCGGTCGCGGCGATCGCGACCTTGGCCACCTCATCATCGGCCATGGTCACCGTCGCGAGCGACGGTGTGCCGATTGTATATAACGCCCCGTTGGCCGCCAGCGTGGTGCTGACCGTTTCGCTGCCCTCGATCAACGAATCGTTCAGCGGAGTTACCGTAACCGTGGCGGTGTTGGAGCCGGCCGCAACCGTCACGCTCCCCGTCAGCGCCGTGTAATCGGTGGCGGATGTGGCGGTGCCACCGACCGTATAATTCACGGCGGTGTTGGCCGCGACAATCTTGCTGAGCGCAACCACGAAACGAGCGGCATCCACCGGGTTTTCTGCGGCAGCCTCATCCACCGCCGCGATTGTGGCCACCGGGGCATCACTGGCCGCGATGGTGACGGTGACGGCAGTGGTTCCTGCGTTGTATAGACCTGCATTAACAGCTGTCAGCACGGCCGTTTCCGCGACTTCAGCCAATTCATCATCCATCGGAGTGAGAACCAGCGACACCGCTGCCTGCCCCGCCGGCAGGACAATCGCACCGGGCAAATAGTTGTAATCGACGCCATTCATTGCCGTGCCGGCCATCGTATAACTGAGAGTCAAATCACTGCTCGGCGCCGCGCTGGCGGTGAATGTATATTGGCCTGCGGTAACCCCCGCTCCATCGCCTTCGGCGGCGTTGGCAATCGACGCGGTGACGGTGATGGTCGGCACTTCATTATCACGAATCCATAACGTCTGGGTGCGGTTGTCCCCAATATCATAGACCGCCCCGGCTCCGGACAGCGTCATGATCACCGACTCCGCCCCCTCGATCTCCGTATCGTCGAGCGCCGCCACCAACACCTCTACCGTGGTAGAACCGGCCGGGATGGTGGCGGTCCCGCTCAGCGTGGTATAATCAGAACCGGCGGTGGAGGTGCCACCGATGGTATAACTGACCGTCAGCCCCCCGGTCGGGGCCGCAGCGGTGCTGGTGATGCGGAAGCTGCCGTTATCCGGTGTCGGCTGTTCGATACAGGTGCCGTCCAGCACGGTCACCGTCACGTCCACCACCTCATCGTCACGGAGTTCAATCGTGCCGTTCGCCGGAGTGCCGGGTGTATAGCCACTCCCGGTTCCCAGGGTCAGGATAACCGTCTCTGTGCCCTCGACCACGGCGTCATTAATCGGTGCCACCGTCACCGTGGCGGAACCGCTGTTGGCGGCGATAGTGGCCGCGCCGCTCAGCGCGGTGTAATCAGTGCCGTTGGTGGCCGTGCCGCTCATGGTATAATTCACCGTCAGTGCAGCAGTGCGATTACCCAGCCGGCGCAGGGTGAACGCACCAGCATCGGGAGCGGCCTGTTCGATGCACTTGGAGTCGGCCACCTCCACGCGGACCACCTGGGTGGACTCGTCATCATAAAGATTCACCGTGGCCGTTGCACTGGTGCCAACGGTATAACCGGTTCCGGCCAAGACATTCAGGATAACGGTTTCATCCGGCTCCGCGTCGTTGTCGTCGAGCGGAGCCACCGTCACCGTGGCGGTCGTCTGATTGGCCGCAAACGCCACCGTGTTCGGCAATGCACTATAATCACTGCCCGCGGTCGCCGTGCCGGTGGTGCGCACATTCACCGTCACCGCAGTGGACGGGTCGCCGCTGCGCGTCAGCGTGAATGTGCCGGTGCCATCGCCCTTGGAAGGCTCGGATGCAGCGGCGTCGGTCGCGGCAATGTTAATGGCGACCGGAGTCGCCACATTATCCGACATAGTCAGGGTCGCGCTGGCGGGCGAACCAACTGTGTAAGCCGCGTTGGTGGGGACGGTGACGATCAACGTCTCCGGAGCCTCGCTGACATTATCCAGGATCGCGGCCACTGTGGTTGTCGCCGTCGCCTGGTCTTGAGGGATTGTGATACTGCCGCTGAGCCCTGTATAATCAGACCCGTTAACGGCTGTACCGGCCACGGTATAAGGAATGGTGAGAGCACCCAAACGGGTGATTCCCGTGCGGGTAAAGGTCAGCACCGCGCCCGCCCCCCCCTCGGTGAGCGTGGTAGCGCTGGCGGCCACCGAGACCGTCGGCAAGTCGCTATCGTTGATCGTGATTGCTGCACTGGCGGGCGTGCCGAGTGTGTAGGCGCCATCCGCATTCAGGGTCAGGGTCACATCCTCGGGCCCTTCATAGATGGCGTCGTCGACCGGAGTGATGGTCACGGTGGCCGTGGTTTTGGATACGGCGAAGGTCACGCTGCCGGTGAGTGCGGCATAATCCGTCCCGCTCTCGGCGGAGCCGCCGAGTGTGTAATAAACCGTGAGTGGCGCCGAAGTCAGTCCATCCCGGGTCAGGGTAAAGACGCCGGCACCACTAGATTGCTCCGCACAGCTACTATCCGTCACCGCCACGATCACCCCCGGCAGGTCATCGTCGGCGATCGTCACCGTCCCACTGTTATTAGGCGCGCCTGCCACAGTATATGCCGTGCTGGTCGGAAGCGTTATCATCACCGTCTTCGGTCCCCCATAAACCGTATTATCGATCGGCGTGATCGTCACGACGGCCGAATCCGAGCCGGCCGCGAAGCTCACGGTGGTGGGCAGCGTGATATAATCAATGCCACTGGTCGCGGTTCCGCCAATCGTGAGCGCCACGTCCAGGGCGGTGCCAAGGTAACCGGTGCGAGTCAGGGTCAGCACGCCGCTCACCGGCCCCGCTTCGGAAGCCGCCAGGTTGGTGGAAGCCAGCGATACGGTCGGCAGATCATTGTCGGAGATCGTGATCGTGCCACTGGTGGTGGCACCCAAAAGGTAGCTGCTGCCCGCACTCAGCGTTAAAGACATCGCTTCGGGACCTTCATAGATAGCGTCGTCGGTCGGGGTGACCGCCAGCCAGACCGTGGAACTGCCGATGGCGAAGGTGGCGCTGCCGGTCAACGTGGTGTAATCGGTCCCATTGATGGCGGTGCCGTCGAGTGTATAATTCACCGTGAGCGCGGCGGCGGTCGAACCGTTGCGGGTGAGTAGAAAAATGCCGGTGTTCGAGCCGGCCTCATTGCTGGAGTTGTCATTGACCGCGAGGGTCACCGTCGGCAGGTCGTTGTCCGTGATCGTGACCTTCGCCGTCGATGGGGTCGCGGCGAAGGTGGTGACGGTCACCGTCTCGGCAGGGTCCACATCGGTATCATCCACCGGGACCACCGTCAGCGTCGCCGTGGCAGAGCCGGCATTGAAGTGGACGACGGGGGACAGTGCCGCGTAATCGACCCCGTTGGTGGCGGTCCCTCCGATCGCGACAAGCACATCCAGCGCCGAGGTGGTCGGTGCGGAGCGGGTCAAAGTGAACACCCCATTGTTCGGGACCGTTTCCGCCGCGGCGGAATCGGTCGCCGCCACCGTAATCGTTGGCCCCACCAGCGGAACAACCACCACATTCACCGTATCGGTCGCCGTGCCTCCGTTGTTGTCGGTCACCGTCAGCGTGAGCGTATGCACACCGGTAGCCAGGCTGACCGTGGGTGTGCTGCCAGTGGCGATCGGCGTCGCGCCTTCCGTCCAGGCGTAGGTGGTGAGAGTGCCGTCGCTATCCGAGGAACCGGAGCCATCCAGGGTCACCTCCTGCAGCCCGTCGCCATCGGCATCATCGACTGATTGATCCACCCCGGCCCGGGCCACCGGCAGTTGATTATTCCCCACCGTGAGCTCCACCGTGGCCACCGATGCTGAAACCGCACCGGCGCTATCCGTTGCCCGGAAGGTAAAGCTATCCGCGCCGCTATAACCAGCCGCCGGAGTATAGATAAGATCCGGGGCCGTTCCGGTCAGCGAACCGTGGCTCGGACCGGTCACCACCGCGTAGGTCAGAGCATCGCCATTCGCATCCACGGCCGCCAGCGTGATAGTACGGGCGGTGTTCATCACCACGCTGACCGACTGCGGGGTCGGCACCGGCGGGAAATTGTGATCAACCTCATATGCGCCAAAGCTTCGCATCGTAGCCGGCAGCGCGGTGCCCCAATAATCATGGGTATTGGCGGTGCCGAGGGTGCCAATCGCGGCATCGGCTATGGCCACTCCGGCGCCAATCGCCGGTGAGGTGTCCTGCAATTTATAATCATCCGCCGTGATCCCTCCGGGGTTGACCAACAGGGGATTGACAAAAACATCGGTGTCGCTGACCGGCAGGCCACCGGGGTAATTTCCATACCAAATATTGCCATTAAAATTGCCCGGATTGGTGCCCGCTGTCTCCGTATTGATGAGCTCGCCCTCAATCACAAATATATTATTCCAGATCGACTGTCCGGGGTTGCCTCCACCAAGCACCAGGGTGGTGGCCATGCCCGGCTTCACATACACCGTGTTGTTGTAGATTTTGACATTGGTGTTGCCGCCCTGGATGAAAAACATCTTTCCGCCGGGCTCCCCGCCGTTGATGCGATCACCGTCGTTGACACTGACATTATAACGGTAGGTGACATTATTATTCTTTTCGAGAATTTCGCAAAACCCGCCGGCGTTGTCATAGCTGAAGTTGTATTGGACAAGCACGTTTTCGTTATAAAAATCCGTGTGCATACCGCAGGAGTCCGCGATGCCGCGGGCATGCATGAACTGATTGTATTGAACCGTCACATTGCGGCAGCTGTATGGCCAGTAGCCGCTGCCGCGATTCCACATCCGGCGATCCCCGGAATAGCCGGTCCAGTTGGTCACGTTGTGTTCAAGCAAAACCCCATCGCACACGTTGGTCAGCACCCCCGAACCGCCGGTCTGGTAAAATGTATTGTTCCGGATTAGAATGTTTTTGTGGTAAAAATAGTCGGGATTGCGAGTGCCCTTCTTTCCGATCCAAAATCCGTAGCGATAGAGATAACTGATGTAGCAGTTCTCCACGCGCACATCGTCGAAATAGGTGTCCGTGTTTGTCCCTGTGGTCACTATGTGAATGCCATTACTCTCCGGATTAACGCCGTTCACCGGATCGGTCGTCTCGGGGAAAACATCGTGGACATATAGATTCTTGAAATAGAAATGGGTGCGAATGCCCGCACTATTGCTCAAGACATAAATCCCATAGCGGCTGAGCGCCGATGTTCCGCCGAGCGTCGGCCCGCCGTCGTTGACGATTTCAAGGTTGTTTAATTCCCAGTAGGAATTGTTCACCAGCTGCACGGCCGATTGATACCCGCCGCCATCGATTTTCGGTTTGTTGCCGGTGACATTTGTGCCCGTGAGGAGACTGCCGCTGCTGGTGCTATATTGATCCACCACGATCGGATTGGCCGCGTTGCCACTGCCCTTCAATTCCACCCGGCCGGTCCAGACTCCGCCCGCTTTGAAGTACATTTTATCCCCCGGCGCGAAGGTCGTCGCGGTCACCTTGGTTAGGGACTGCCAGGCCGCCCCCGCCGAGGTGCCGGCGTTGGTATCGAGGCCGCCCGTGTCGTCCACGTAGTAGTCGGCGGCCATCGCGGTCGGAAGAACCGCCGCCAGCGAAAGAACGAGAGCACAGAGGCTTCGCCACCGGGAGGGGAATGAATCGATTGTAGTTCGCATCGGAGAACGAGGGGAGTGATCGGAGAAGAAAATGTAAAGATATACATATTGCCCTGTGGAGCAAAGGAAAAGTTCTAGGGAGTTAACAGGGAAGGAACCACAATCGCAGGCGGAGCCGGAGATGGACGGCCACTATTTGTCCCAATGCCGCCGTCAAATGGCACGGAGAGACATGGATAAAATACAGGGGAGGAACCACAACCGTAGGCGAAGCCGGAGATGGACGGCCACTATTTGTCCCAATGCCGCCGTCAAATGGCACGGAGAGACACGGATACAGCATGTTACAGCAATATTTGATGCAAACGAGCATCCCCCTGTGGGGTGAAGGACTCCGTTTTCATGCCGGAGGGCGGGGGCTGTCCGGGTTTGCGGAGAGGCGGGCACGGGCGGCGGCGATCACCGCTTCGCTGGCGCGGAAATTCGTGGTTGTCATCAGCAGGCTAAGCCCGGCCTCGAAGTCGGTCATTCCGCGCAGGGCCGCCTCCACGAGGACGCCCAGCGTGCCGGTGACGGGCAGTCCGAGGCGCGCCGCGACCAGACGGCCGCGCTTTTCATCCATTAGAAGCAGGTCGGCTTGCACTTGTCGGGCCAGGCATAGCGCGGCGGTCTCGCCAGCGTCGAGCCAGGCTTCGATGGGCAGTGTCTGCGACTCTGCCAATACGTCAGTGACACGCAGCCACGCAGGAGCAGAGGCTGCCCATTGGCGCAGCCTGGCGGGCGCGTGGGCATGAAGGCACTCGGCCAGCACCTCAGGCGGGCAGAACACTTCCCCAAACAAGGCAGGCAGCCAGTCGAGCCCGCCGATCACCTCAAGATAGCGCAGAGGCGTGGTGTCGCTGACGACAATCATGCCCGGCGCAGCCGGTCAAGTGTCGCCAGATCAGATTCCAGATCCTCCACGGTGGCGCCGGGCCAAACGCCATGCGCGGCGAGAAAGTCCTCAGCCTCCCAGCGAGAGGTGTGGCCGAGCAGGTTGCCCACTTGCGCACAAGAGAACTTGCCGCTGCGGTAGCCTTCGACAGCGAGGCTCTCCAAAGCGGCTCGGGAAAGATCATCCCAAGCGTTCCGCAGTGTGGCGGCCGCTCGGTCGGGAAGCTGAAAGGTCACAGTCATGATATGAAACAATAGAGGATGGAGGCGAACTTGGCAACTCTGCCGGGCACCTCATCAGCATGGGCGGGAGGCGGCGTCCGGCCGACATGCCGGAGAAGTTTTGCTGGGGAGAGGAGTGCTGGAAAAATCAGTCCCGGGCGGGCTCCCGTTGGCTGCCCATCTTCCATCCGTGGCCATCCGTGTCATCCGTGGTTGATTCTTCAAAAACAGGGGAGGAACCACGGATTTCACGGATAAACACGGATAAAAAACAGGGGAGCGGTGGGGAAATCGGTCCCGGGCGGGCTCCCCTTGGCTGCCCATCTGTTCCATCCGTGGCCATCCGTGTGATCCGTGGTTGATTCTCCTCAGCCGCCCGCGCCCTCCCGGTTGATGAGAACCTGATACGAATAGATCTGGTTACCCGTGAAGAACGGAGGGGTGGATGCGACCACCAGATAGACTTCCTCATCCGGGGCTTTCACGGTGACGCGGCCGGAGCCGTCGGTTGCGCTGGACATCGTCAGAGGCTCCACGCGGAAGTCCCGGCCGGTGCGGACCACGATCCGGCCCCGGAATGCGGCGGGTGCGCCCTCGCTCCCCTTGCTGTCGCCCTTGAGCTGGAGGGTATACGTGGCGTCCGTGCTGTTGTTGATCTTATAGACGTTGTAGCTCCAACCCCGCGTGGCGAACTCCTTGGGCGGCCGCACCCAGGCACCGCCGGTTCCCTCGTTGGTGCAGGTCCTGACCACGTCATGAATATCCCGGGGGTTTCCGTAATCCTTCAATTCCCTCGCCGCGCGTTCCTCGACGCCGGGCGGGAAGTGCGGGAAGCCGGACACATTGTGAGCGGCAAAATCGGCGAAATAGTCGGCGAACTTGTCCGCCCCGATCCGGCGGGACAGATACTCCTGGGGCAGATCTTTCGTTCCGGCATAGAACCCCTCCAGCACCACGCCGGCGGGTTCGTGGCGCACATCGGTGAGGTAGTTCAAGAAGGTGTGGATGCCGTAGAGGTGGTTGATTCGCTGCCAGTTTTTCTCATCGCCCTCCTCGCGGTTTTCGTAGGTATACCACATGGGCAACTGGGGGTTGGCGGTGATGGTCGAGGCCGTGATGTAGTCCTCTTTATGCCCCGGATGCTTGCGGGCGGCATACCAGTTGGCCGAGGCCTCGATGATCCACTTGCCATCGCCGGTGTAGGTGAACATCGGCGAGACGTCTTTGGCCAGATACTGGAAGATATGCAGCCCCTCGTGGTAGATTCCCGGGCTGCCGGACTTGGCAGAGCCCAGGGGAAGGGTCAGGAAGGGAAACCCGTTCGTATCGGTCCCCTGACCCATCCCCCACTTGTGCTCCTTGAAGCAATCGGAGCCGTTAAAAAGGTAGATGTTGTAGTAATAGCCCGCCAGGGGGCCGGGCGGATCCGACATGTGCCAGGTCTCAACACATTCCTTTTGGACTTCAACGAAGGTGTCCAATGCCTCCTCGGCCTGCCGGCGGTAGTCGCACTGCTTGTCCCACCAGATGATGAAAATCCCCCGCGTCGCGTAACTGCACGTCTCGGGGTTTGCAAAGGTCGCTTTGATCCGGTATCCCCCCGCCGGCCCGCCCGATTCCTTTCCGGGGGCGGCGGCAGGCCGATCTTGCGCGACGGACGGAGATCCCGCCATGAGCCCGAAGATGAGTGCAGCAACGGCAACCCTCCAGCATCCGCGGGCGCGAATCCTTGGCTGTGATGTGACCCTATGAACCGCAGTTGGAATCATCAGGAAGAGCAGGAAGGCAACGGATTTGCGGGGAGGCATGGGGAGGAATCGGCCTTGCCAAATGAACCACGGATTGCACGGAGAGACACGGATAAAATACAGGGGAGTTTGGAGGGAAAATCAGTCCTGGCCGGGTTCCCATTGGCTGCCCATGTTCCATCCGTGGCCATCCGTGTCATTTGCCAACAGGGAAGAGACGTAATAGTGGTTGGCTGTGTCGCTTCGCTCCGCTGTGGTTGATTTCCTCTCTCCCCTGAAAACAAAGCGGGCGATGCCCCCAAGACATCGCCCGCTACCCCCCAAATTCTTGTTGATGGATTAGGAATTCCTGCGGCGGCGGAGGATCATGACGGTTGTCAGGCTGAAGGCCAGGAGCGCCCAGGTCGAGGGCTCGGGGATGGCGTTAAGAAGACCGGTCGACTCGTAGAACGTGTAGGTCGAGCCCGCATTTACCTTCGTCCAAGTATTGCTTCCCGCATCCGTGAAACCAACCACGGTGAAATTGCCGGTGAAGGTCTCCGTGAGCGTGGCCACATTAACGATATTCCAACTTCCGACTGCGGCTGCCCCGAAAAGATCGAAAACGAAATCGCCATCGAGCGTCAATGTGCCGGCGCCCGTGATTCCATTGTTAATACCGCTCGCGCCAATGACGAACTTGAGCTGGGCATTATCGGAGAGGGCTAGCGTGCCTTGGTTGACGATGGTGTTGCCGGTGAAGGTGTTCGCGCCACCGAGGTTGACGTTGCCGGTGCCGGACTTGGTCAGGCCGGTGGCGCCGGCGGTGCTGTCGGCAATCACGGCGTTAATGGTCACGCCGGCGGAGCCTGCACCATACTGGAGGATCACCAGATCTTTGCCGGCAACCGTGGCGGCGCTCCTGAGGGTGCCGTTGCTCATCGTAAAACCACCGGCGCCGCTGACGTTCTGTGTGTTCAAAATGCCACCCGTGGTGAGCGTGTTCCCGCCGAGGTCGATGGTGCGGGCGGTAGTCGAATTGTTCCGGATGCTGGTGCTGGTCGCGTTCGCAGCCAGAGTCGTGTTGGTGTTCAAATCCGCATTGCCGGTGATGGTCGTTGCGGTGGTGTTCGTGTAGTTGGCGCCAAGCGTCGAGAGGCCGACGATCTTCGTGTTACCCGCATCCTTGGCCGCCCAGTCAACCTGAGTGCCGGTGATGCCTCCAGTCGCATAGGCGACGCCGCTGTCGGTCAGGATCGTTGAGGCGTTGCCGGTGCTGGTCAGAATGCTGTTCGAGGCGCTCCCGAGGTTGAAATACGCCGTGGATCCGACGTTGCGGGTAATGCCACCCAGGTTGATAGCCGTGCCGCTGCCGGTGTTAAGATTGGCCTTCACTTCAGAGGCGCCGGCGTTGAGGGTGGTGCTGGCAAAGGCCTGGCTGCTGGTGTTGGGGGTGGCACTAGCGGTGACTGAGGTGGCATTGCCAACCGTCGCGTTTTGGCTCAATATCAATGTGGTTCCTGAAATACGCGAGATATAAGTTCCCGGAGTAATCCCAGTGCCGCTGATTTGCTGGCCCACCACCAAGCCGGTGACGGAATTTAGTTGCAAGGAGGTCGAGGTCGCGCCCGTTGAATTAGAGGTGGTCGACAAGGCCGCCCCATTGCCCACCCCATTCACCTCCAGTGTGCCGCCGCCCAATTGCAGGTCGGCCGCAGTGTTGATTTTATTGGATTGGTTGCCCGAGCCCGTGGCCAGTCCACTGTTGAAGTCCACGTAGAGCTTTCCTCCGGTGTTGGCGATGTAGTCTCCACCGGATGCAAAGCTGCCGGTGAGGGCAAGAACGCCCTGGGAGACGGTGGTGGTGCCGGTGTAGGTATTGACGCCGTTGAGGTTGAGCTGCGCGCTATGGTCCTTGCTGACGTTCACCACGTTCGAGCCGATGTTCATATTCACGGCGCCCCAAGTGGCGTTGCCCGTTCCGCCATAGGTGAGGTTGCCGGTGTGGTTGATTGAGCCGAGGCTGGTGGCTGTGCCGGTGGATTGCACCATGGTGGAACCAACGGTGGCGTTGTTGTTAATGAACAGGTCGCCTGTGCCGGTCGTATTTCCAATTTTCAGCGTGCGCGCGTTGCCGGCGGTCATGTCGTTGGTGAGGGTGGTGCCGGCGCTGTTGACCACGATGTTGCTGACGGTCGTGGTGGAACCGCTGCTACCCGATCCCATGGTCAAGCTCGTGACGTTGCTCCCCATGGTGGTGATAATTGTAGTGGTCTCTGCGATGTTGGTAGCGTTGAGAACCGTGATCGTGCCGGTGTTGTTGGCACTGGTGAGGGTGATGTTTTTGATGGCATTCAGCGTCAGGTTGCTGGCGCCCGTGATGTTGCCGCCGACGGTAAGAGCGCCGGCGCCGGTGCTGTTGTTAGTGATCGCGATGTTGGCTGCACCGAGGGAGACCGCGCCGGTGCCGGTGTTCCATGAGGCCCCGGTGGAGGCATAGGTTAAATCGCTGTTTAATACATAGCCGGTGACCGTGCTGGTCGTGCCGGTGCCGGAAGCACCACCTAAAAAGCTGCCGCCGTTGACGGTGACTAGACCGGCGCCCAGCGCCCCGGTATTCCCGCTCAGGCCCAACGTGCCGGCGTTGAGCGTGAGGCCGCCGCTGAAGTTGCTGGCGGTGGAAGTTCCGATGGTCAGGGTGCCGTTGCCGTTCTTGATGAGCGCCGTGGTCGCCCCGCCAGTGTTGTTGGAGATCGCTCCGCTGAGGGTGATGTTGCCCGTGCCGTCAATGGTGAGGGTTTTGGCGGTGAGGTTGTCGGCGTTGGTGATGGTGCCGGTGACCGTGAGCAGGCTGTCGTCGTTGTTGATCCAGCTCTGGCTGGCCCCGAGGGCGAACTTGGCGGAGCCGGTGCTCACCGCGCCGGAGCCGCTGTTCATCTGGATGCCGGTGCCTGAAATGCCGTTGAGGGTGAGGGTTGATGCTCCCGTGCCGAAGGTGACGCCGTTGGTATTGCCCACGTCAAAAAGCAACTGACCAAAGCTCATGTCGGCATTCGCCGTGGGTGAGGCGCCAGTGTAGCTGGCGGAGTTCCAGCGGAGAATATCATTCGTCAAAAGAGACGTAAGGCTGGGACTCCAGTTCGTCGAGGTGCCGGACAGGTTGTTGTTCGTGGTGCCCGTCCAGTCATACGTGTCGGCGTGAGCGGAAGGCAGGGTCGCGAGGAGGGCGACGGATGCGAGGCCGGGGAGGATCTTCGAGCGGATCGAAGAGAGCAGGGTCCGGGTGGTATTTTTCATACGGTTCTGTTTGGAGTTTTTCTGGCGGGTCTTGGTTGGGAGAGGATTGGACATGGGAGGAAGTTGGTTCGTGCGTTGGGTAAACTTAAACTACGGAAAGCGGGAATGTCAGGGAGTTCTGTGTGACAAAACTGATTTTTCGAGTGACGGATTTTGGGTCCATAAAATCGGGTCGGCGGGGTGTGCAATTGGAGAGACTACCATCCTTTTAACATTTTAGCGCGGGACCGCAAGAAAAAAATGCAGATGTTTACATTTTTTTGGGGAACGCAGAGTCGCGGGCGCGCCGGGGGAACCACGGACCCGAGCTGAAAACCGAGGAGGAACCACGGATGGTGCCTGCCGGCACTGGCGGCTTCATGGGCGGTAGGATCGTGCGGCGCCGCTCACGGGATCGACTTGGATGGTGGCAAAGTTGGCGGGGGGCGAGGACGCCGACGCGCCGGCGGTGGCGGCGTGGAGGGTGACGAACCACTTGGTCCCCGAGGCGAGGCCGGTCGAGCCATCCGGGCGGAACTGAAACGCCTTGGCGGTATAGCTTGTCCCAATTCCGGGCAGGCTGATTTGGGGGTCCTGCGCGGTCCACGCCTTGTCGGCCAGGCCCAGCAGGCTCGAATTCGCGGCCGCCTCGTTGAGGACGACCGAGGCCGGCAGTTTGGCGAGACGGCCGAACGGCTTTACGGAGTTGTCCTCATTGATGACAAACGTCTGGAGGGCGCAGAAGGTGGAGTCGCTACCCAGTGCTTCCGGGTTGTCGAACTTGTAGAGCCTGACCTCGACACGGCGGTTGCGGGCGATGGCCGTCTGCCTGGCCAGAGAGAACTGCTGCACCAGGGTCTGCTCCGCGCGGGTGACCTCGTTGCCCCGCAGGAGGGAGCTGACCGCAGGCGCGGCGAATGTCGCCAGCAGCGCAATGAGGGCGATCACCACCAATAACTCGATGAGCGAGAAGGCGCGCCACTTTTGTCCAAGACAGAATCTCGCGCGGAGGCGCGGAGGCGCAGAGAGGAGCTTTTCGAGGGCAAGAGCGGGAAGGGTGCTTGGATTGGAGCGCTCACAAGTTCGAGCCCTGATTTTGGGGTTCGCTGAATCTCCCATGGTTTGTGGACCTCCTTCTTGCGTTCTCCGCGTCTCTGCGCCTCTGCGCGAGTTCTCTTGGTCAGCAATGAGGGTGCGCGCGGTGGCGCAGGGCGCCTTCGACGGACGGGATGGGCGGGGCGAACTCATCACAGGATCAGGGTGCGAATTTGCGGGCTTGAACGACCCGGAACCGGTAGTAGTCGTCAATGTTCGCGCCGGAAGTGGTGGCAAAATCGGGCAGGCGCGGGTCGTTCGGGTCGATGTAGCGCTCGATGAGCGACGAGCCGCGGGATTCGCTGAGAACGGTGTCCTTGCCCTCGTCCCATTGATTGGCCGCGGTCGAGGGGTTTTTCTTCAGCACCTGCACCCGGTAGTGAACGGTGTAGCTGTTCGATTTGGTCGTGAGCTTGGGATAGATGCGGGCGTAGGGGCGTTCCTTCGAGTTCTCGCCGGTAAAGGTGTAGCCGGTCCACCAGTTCGCCATGGTGGAGTAGGTGGCCCCGGCTGCAATCGGCACGAGCGGGATGGAGCAGATCTCGGCGGCGGAACGGAAGAGGTTGTTGGCGGCGAAACGGTTTTCAAAGCCCTCGAGGGTCCCGCCACTGGTGCTCAGATTCAGGGGAAAACGGGTCATGTTGGCGGCTGTGGTGCCGTTGTTGTATGGGGCAGCACGCATCGTATCCCAATGTTTTCTACGCCAGTTACCAGAGGGCAAGGGGGGGAGGTTGAAAGGTGGTGGACATGGAAGGTTGTTGGATATGGCCGTGAGTCTTTCGGTGTGCAGCGCGGCCTCAACCGCCGTCGTCCGCTTGATGTAGCTGAAGGGCGCGATCTGGTAGTTCATGTTGATGCGGCCCGCCGTGGAGAGCGGCTCGCTGATGGCATACGGCTCGACCACCGGCATGTTGAACAGATCGAGCAGCAGGTAGTCGGGCGGATTCGCAAGACCCGCATGCCCTGCCGCAGTGAGGGCCTCTGGACGGAAAAGCAGGGTCTGCCAGGGGGTTCCGGCCATCACGCCCGTGGGGAGCGAGCCCATGATCCCCGCAGAGGATACCAGACGGTTTGGCGAGAAATAGCCCGGTCCAAGGACTCCCATGTCGGCATCCTGACCCAGGGTAAAATACGGTTGGTCGCCGGTCGCGGCTTGAGTCGTAGAAACTCCCTCGTCGGCAAAACCAATGAAAGGGCCGTCGGGATAGACTCCGTAGCCATTGTCAAAATCTCCGGTGCCGGTGATCCCGCTGGCAATCAAGTCACCGTTGGCCCAAAAATTAATGGCTGTGGGAAAAGGAGTGACAAAATTGGAGGAACTTGAGTTGTAATAGCCGCTGTGGAGCATACTTGCGCCCGGAAAAACCTGTCCCGCCCCCGTATTCTGCATGAAGGCATGAGCATTTGTCATATTGGCAGTTGAATTATCCGTGTAGTAAGGATGTTTTCCGAATACAACAGGGCCTGCCGTCGCATCATAGTCTCCCCGGGCAGCTGCCAGACGGTAATCTCCCGAAGTGATTTGGACACTGCGCACAAGGTTTCCCGGATTGATCGTAGTCGGCACGCTCGTCGGCGCCGGCAAACCCGCGACGTCGGGAAAATGGATATTGGTAATTTGTTGAACCTGCGCGCCTTTATAGGAAGCGGTGATGGTAAGATTCCCGCCCGTGAAGTCGAAGGCGCTGCCCGTGAATGGCGCCGCGGCACTTGAACCGGCACCACTGAGCCATACAAAGGATTGGCGGCCTCCCAGGCTCGGATTCGCTACGACGGTAGCGGAGTTAGAATAGTTTGCGGGGTCCAAAGCACTGGTAAAAATAGGAACCGAGCTGCCGGCGGGCGGCCATTTCCATTGAAACCCGTTTGTTAACCCTGTGACCCTGATTGTATAGGAGCCCGGGGCGGGGAGAACTTGAGGGTAACCATGCCCGGGAACGAAGGTTTCCAATACAAGTCTGGCAGAATAAGTAGGAGTGGGGGCCGCGGCATTCTGAGCAAAGATCAGGCCCGCCTTCGTGACAACCGGCATGCGCCCGAATCCGCGGGTGCCACTGGCACCGTCCGTGGGCATGACAAGGCCGTCGGCGCTGAAGTAGTTGGCGGGAACAACCCCCTGAGACGTGTCCTGCAGATTGATGCAGCGGATGTAGTCGAAGATCTCGGTGGTGATCTGCTCGGCTTCAGAAGCGCCATATTTGCCAAGAATGCCCGAGGACCCGCCGAAGCCGGGGACGGCCTTGTCGGTCAGATCCCGGAAATAGGTCAGCAACTGCTGATTGCGGGAAAGATTGTAGTCCGCCGTCGGGCTGTCGGGATTGGATCTCTGGAAGTAGTAGGGAAAGCCGCCAACCGTGCCACAGAAGGCGATGACCTTATCGAAGGGGCTGCGTTTCGCTGCGTTGGAGTTGATGGGCCAGAACAGCAGCCGGGGGGAATTGAAGAGCGTGACGTCCGGGGCCCGGCTGGAGGCGGTGATGAAGAAGGCGGCCTTTCTCACATCCGCCTGGCTGAGTTTATACCCCGAAGTGGTCGGCGGGTTGATGGTGCGGTCTGTGCCGGTGGAGGTCGGGGCGAAAAGAAACTCATCCACGCTGCCGTAGAGGCGGTTTCTGGTCGCGGGAACAGTGGTCGAGGAAGTCGTAATCCGTCTGCCCCAGAACGATCCCAGAGTGTCACTCGTGCTCGCATAGCGGGGCAACATGCTCGTGATGTCATACATGTTGTTTTGCGTGAGTCCGTTCTTGAACACGCCCGCAAAAGAGACCGTGCCCGGATGGCCGGGATAGCGCTGATATTCTCCGGAGGATGGCTGGCTGTAGGCGAGGTTCTTATCCTGGGGTGAGGCCACGACCGGAGTGTCCCAGTAGTTGGCGGGCAGCGGAAACGTGTAAGGCTCTCTATATGTCGCCGTCCAATTATACCCCGCGTTGGTATTAAAATCCCACGGCGCGCCGCAGGCGGTGTTGATGTTGATCTTGCTGGTCTCGTCATCGGTCCAAAAAGCGATGCGGCCGACGATCGGGTTGGTCGCGGTGGCAGCGGCGACCGTGGCGGTGGTGCCGGTTCCCGAGGAGGCGGCGAGCGTGCCGTCCTTGAGCACGTAGATCCAACGGGCCGGCATGGGGGCAGTATTGGTCGTTCCCGTGGTCGGCGCACCGCTGATGCTGAATCCCTGCACCGAGCCCACCGCCGTCGGGTCCACGATCGGGTAAACATCCACGTCCCTCTCATCCTTCACCGGCGCATTGAGGTCGGTGAAGTGGGCGGTGTCGGTTGCCCAGGCCGCGGGAATATCGTTTCCGAAATTGGGTGTCCCACTCTCGACCAGGCTCGCTGCCGAGTAGAGCTTGAAGGTCTGATAGGCCGAGCCGCCAGTGTCGAATGTGCGGACGGCCCCGGGCTGCGAGGCCCAGGCGAGGCGGTCGCTTGCTGCGGTGCTGCCAGCCTTGAACCCCTTGGTGGCCTCAACGATCTGCCCCATCACGAGGTTCACCGCCGAGTCGGCCAGCTGCTTGGCCCTGGCATCGTTGGAATAAACGGCCGAACTTCCCGCGTCGCTCGTCACCGTGCTGAAAAACGCAACAACAAGTCCGGTCAGGAGGACGAGCATGGCCAGCACAATCACGAGGGCCATGCCGCCTTCGCAATGCAAAATGCGAAATGGGGAATGCGAAATGGGGCGGGCGGATTGGATATTGGGAATTGGGGAGGGCGATTTCATATCAGTTCCGGCTCCATTTGGCGCCGTGGATCGGGACGCTTGCGGTAAAGATGCGGTAGTTGACGCGCTGCTTTGGGTCGAATTCACCCCCCAACTGCCGGCGCAACCATCCCAAATCCTCCTCGTATTTTGAAGGATCGGTGAACCACTGAGGCTGAATGGGGTCGGGCATCGTGGTGCCATAAGCGGCGGCCAACCGAGCCGCCGAGGCCTCGTCGATGGCGACCATCGTGACTTGAATGTAGGGCGGAAGCTGGTGCTCCGAGAATGGCTGGGTTGAGGCCGAGCCGTCCGGCGCGCTGTCATACTGGAAATCCGTGGTCAGCGCCGAGTTCGAGGGATCCTTGGGGAGAAAAATGAGGGCGATGATGTTCTCGGCCAGGACGCGCGACGAGCGGTTGGCCTGGCCCAGAGGATCTTGAAACCAGGTCAGACCGCTGTATGTCGAGTTACCCGAGGTGTATTTGTAAATACTCAGCTTCTCGGATGGCTCCATCATTTCGTAGAGCCGGAAGCGGTATTTTTCGGGCACACCGGCCGTATTGACCACATCTGGGCGAAGAGCGGCATCACTGCCGAACTCGATGAAATAGCCCCAGGTATTGAGCATGGACTCCATGCCGCCGTAGTCGGCCAAGCTGGCGGTGAATCCAAAGGGTGCCTGAAAAAAAATGGCCTGGGTGGTTGAGTTGATGCCGCCCGGCAGGATCACCGACGCCTGCCCGCAGCGGAATCGGAGTTCGGATTGCCGGAGATACTTCGTCGGCGTCGCCGGGCTGTCGTAGTCCCAATAGGTGTTCAGAGTGGCCTGGGAGAGGCGGCGGGTGATGGACTCAAATGCGACGCGGGCCTCGCGGAACTGTTCCGCCTTTCCCTGAGTCTGGCGGTAGGTCTTCTGAACCTGATCCGTCATCGACAGCATGAGAACAAGGAGCAGGGCCAGCACTGCAAAGGCGACGAGAACCTCGATGAGCGTGAATCCGGAGAGACATCGCCGCATGCCGAACGGCCGGGAGCGGACCGCGTGCGCAAGCGGGCGGGCAGATTTCCGCGGCATGGCTGGTAGATGGCTCATGGGGCGGCTCACATCTTTGGGAGGAATGTCGAAAAGTCGTGAACGCTGGCGGCGGCGTTGGTGCTCGTGATCGGCATTTCACTTCCACCCGGGCTCTTGGCGACCTGCACACGGACCCTGGCCATGCTGGAGTTTGTGAATGATGCGCTGGAGGGAACTCCCACGCCCGTCTCCACCGTCACCTTGGCCACATAGATTGCCTGCGCCATGTTGGTCGAATCGCCCTCGTCCGTGAAGTAGAGCGGGGAGCCAGCCGGGGTTTGAAGACTTGTCAAATTCGTAAAATCGGTCTGCCGGGCCTTCGCAATGATCCCTTGCGCAATCTGGGCCGAAACAGACCGGTCCATCGAGCCACGGAAGGTATTCAGCCCGGTCGGAAGGAGCCCGAAAAGCGCGACCAGCGCAAAGGACACGACCCCCAGGGCGATTGTCACCTCAATGAGGCTGAATCCGCCGAACCGGGAAAGGCAGGGGATGCTCGGGGCAGTGGAGCGGGGAGAACTCATCGGATTCATGGGGGTTCAGAGGCTTCGCATGCTTTCAGCCCACCGCGTCCCCGCTCTGAGCAACCCGCACGCTGAGGGAAATACCCAACTCGTGGACTGCTTGGCGAGGCTGGAGGACATCATGCATGCAATTTAAAGCGTAAAGGGATTCTGTAAACACAATGTATTTTAAGAAGCCGATAATGCAAATCTTTACTTTTTAAAAGAATTTCCCCTTTCGCCCGGCAATGGCAATTAAAATCTCATGACAAAGAAATTTCACCACGGATGACACGGATGGAACGGATGGGCAGCCAAGGAGAGGGCGACCGGGACTGATTTTCCCTCCCAGCATTCTCCTGATTTTATCCGTGTTTATCCGTGTCTCCGTGGTTCAAAAACGGTTTCGGTTTTCGGGTGCCGTGGGCTCAGGCATCTACGAGGTGATGGTGTTTCGACGCACTCGCCGCGGCTTTTTCTCCGATGTAAAACTTCAGCCTTCTCCATTCTGAGGATGCCGACGCCCGTTTCTCGATTTCCTCGAGCAGAGCGCGCGCGGTTTCCGGGGCCACGTGCCCGACCTGGCAGATTTTCTGATGCTGCTCTTCCATCCACCCCTCGAACTGGCCGTCCTTATCGACTTTGTTCCAGAATTCGGCCAATGAGCCGCCGAGAATCAGAAACTTGAATCCCAGGAAAAGATCCGAAACGGCCATGAAGCTCACCAAATCGGTCATTCCTTTGGCGGCCACTGCGCCGCAGATCCCCTTTTTGTGGGCCCGTTCCAGTCTGCTGGCCGGATCCACCTTGAACTCGCAGCTTTGCTGGAACACGGTGACCGCGTCGAAGAAGCCGGCGATCCCCATGGTTTGGAGGGCGATCGCGGTGAGAGCACCGGCGCTTAGAAAACCGAACAGCCCCTCTGCGGTGAGAAACATGGCGGGGACCGCGATCAATGCCGCAAGGCCGAACAATCCCGCGATGATGCGCTTCAGTTCGGGATCGGGGTCGATTGTGAAAAAGGCCGATAGAAACCGGGGCACCTCTTTTCTCCTCCGTGCGAGGTAGTTTGCCGACTGGGCTGCGGCGGCGAGAAAGGAGGCGACGATTCGCCGGATGTCCGTGCTCACAAATCCCGCCATGGCGAGTGCTTCCCTGCCGGTTCGGGCCATTTCCTGTGGCGAGAGGAAGGATCGCAGCAGGACTCCCACGTTGGTCAGCCGTTCCATGTGCAGTTCGCTATGCCTTTCTCCGGGCTTCAGCTTGCCATTTTGAACGATGTTGGCAGCCCCGACGACCAGCAGGCCGAGAGCGATATTGGAAAACGCCAGGCTCGCCACCGACTGGGTCAGGAGCAGGATGGGAAAGTTGATTACCCAGGTGAGTCCCGCAAACCAAATGCTGGGCTGCCTGGTGTTTTTCCCGATCGTGAAATTGGAAATGGCGTTGGGGATGCAGCCCAAGGCAATAACCGTCCAGCCCAGAGCGTTGAAGAGCCGCTTGAGGTCGATGGTGGCATCGACACCGCCCTCCCTTACCTCGCATCGGTTGAAGCCATATTTGGCGAGGGCGGGGCCGCAAAACTCCATCAAATTCATCGCTTTTCGGGCGGTCCGCAGGTTTCCCGAATGGGGTTCGGAGACCTGAGCCGTATTCGCGGGGATGCTCTCGCCGGGATAGGACAGAGTCGTTTCCTTGACGGGCAGGAGACCACCGCAGACCCACAACAAGCCTGCAAGCAGACAGGGAATGGCCGCCACTCGTGGCGAAGCCCAAAATGGCCGTTTTGGCGGAGGGGAGAGGGCTACCATGGGTGGGGGATGCGCGTAACACTGTTCTTACGTGCGTTAACGATGCGGGGCGGCATGGGTTCGGCGTGGTGTTCCGGTTGCGAATATGACGACGAACATCTCCTGCTCCATCCGCTGCCAACCTTGTTTCCGAACAGCACTTTATTGGGGGGGAGGTTGGGCCTTCTCGATCCGCTCCCGGGCGCGTTGCACTTCAGGGGCCTTCATAAAAAGGCGCCAGAGCAGCCCGCTCCGGTGGTTCTCGATCATGGGCGCAATCGGCGCGAGTTCGATCCCGATGTATTTTTTCCCGACCCAGTTCTGAGTCGGGTTGAGGGCATTGTAAAACCCGTAGGCTCCCCAGAGCTGGCCACCGTAGTTCAGATACATCGACTCCATGCACGGGTTCACCGCCTCAGGCAGGTAGGGCATGCTGGAGAGGGCGGCCGTCGTGGCGATCGTGCCGTCGTCCTTTTCGCCAGGTTCGTTGGCACGGTAGCCCTTGGGAAAAAGGCTGGCTGCCTGGCCCCAGAGCGTATCATACCCCTTGAACTCGGCCGCCCGCGATTTGGCGTAGAGTTGCTGGATGCGGCAGGCGTCAGCAAAATGATCGAAGTAGGTTTTTCCGTCGTAGGTGATCTCTCTGGGATCGAACCCGATGTGCGAGTAATGCGCGAAGAACAAGGGCCAGCCAATCCCGCGTTCCAAAGTGTGCGTGATCCCGAAATCTTCCCGCGGCTTGCCAAGGCCCTGTTTGGGATCCATCCACCCGGTGTAGAAGCTCCGCGGGTCGATCGGATGGGTGTCCGATCCGATTCCAAGGATGTAAGGCATCATGGCCTCGTGAAATCCGCGGATCGGGATAACCTCGACGCCCTTGTCGTCCGGATGCCAGTGCCAAGCCATGACGGCCCCCCCCCTCCCCTCAAACATAAACTGATCCCACTCCACCCCCTCGATCAGACGGTTCGCGATATCACGCAGTTCTACCTGCTCCGGGGAGCTGCCGTCGAAATACTCACGCAGAAGGATGACCCCCTGAATGAGGAAAGCGGTTTCCACCAGATCCACCGAATTCTTCCATTTCCCGAAATTGAGGGTTTCTCCGCTCGCTCCGTTGATCCAATGCCCGAAGGCTCCCTTGTGCTTGTCTGCTTTGGTGTCCAGGAAGCGCAGCATGCGAAGGGCCAGCTCGAGGCCCTCCTCGCGCGGGATCCATCCGTGCTCGATCCCAACAATCAGATTGGCCATGCCCAGCCCCGAAGCCCCGATGGCACAGATGGGTTCCCGGTCAGCCGTCATCCATCCTGGGGTCCCCTCCGGCGCGAGACCCGCCTCCGGATGCGCCATATCGAAGAAAAAGCGGACCGCACTTCGCTGGACATCTTCTGCGAGTTTCTCTCGCTCAAAGGGTAGGGTGGTCGCACTCACTGGAAGGGACCACCCGCCCGGCTCCCCGGAACTGAGCGCCCGCACCCGGTAGAAAAATTTCTTTCCCGCTTCGCCGACGAAGTCGCTGAAACGACGGAGTTCGGGAGTCGGATTCGGCAGAGTGGCCCATTCCCCGCCTGCCGTGGCAGCGCGTTCAACCTCGTAACGCACGGCTTTTCCCTGGTTGGGCCAACTCAAATCCACCCGATGCATTCCGGGATGCGCCTGCACCTCGAGCGGACCACCCACCACGGGAGCCGGAGTCCCGGCGTGCGCTGCGAACGTCGTAAACGCCACGAGGGCCAGGCAAACGGAGATTCGCCGGAAAATGCCACGGACCCGTCTCTTAGTTTCAGGCTCGGCGGGGCAGGGATCAGCGGATGGGAAATACCGGGCGCGCCGATCCCCTCTGGGCGCGGCTTGTTTGCGGCACCTGTCGCCGGGCTCCGGGAGTTGAGGGATTTCAGGACGCTTCATGACGGGGGGAGATCTAAGGGGCTGCGGTTCACCCTGCTGGGATTTGAGGCCCATCGGCATCTCAGGGCTGACGGCCCTTCGTCAGAGTCAGGCTCTTGATCTCGCTCATCACCGGGGCGTCGGTCTCCTGAAACCGCTGCGCCGTAAAACCCACATAGTCGAACGGGTTATCCTCGGTGAACTTGGCCGAGAGGATCGGCTCCCCCGAGGCTGTGTCGCCAACATAGACCGACATCGTTCCGAGGTTATCAGATCCATTGTAACCCGTGAAATCCAGAACCGTGGTGAGGGTTTGCTCATCGCCCGCACCTACGAACTGGTGTGGCGGCTGTTCTTTCGCCGTGAACCCCGGGCCGGCCGAGGCTTTCATTTCGCCTTTGGCCCGCCAATACCACCATGCAATCCCGTCCGTTTTGTCATGGGACCCGAGAACGTTCGGTTCGTTGACTGTGGAAGTGAAAAACCCTCCGGTCAGGATCGAGGTGTTCTCCGCATTGTTCACGATCATGATCTTGAGCGTGTAGACGTCGTCCTTCCCCCCCTTGGTAATCGCCGAGCCCAAAGCGATGAAGGCCCTCTGGGACTTCTTTTTCTCGTCGCCCGCCCCAAGATTGATGACCCCATTCCGGTTCATATCCGTATCGCCTGCCGTCACCCATTCGAGAGACCCGGTCTGCAGGCTTCCCCCATCCACCTTCATCATGTTCAGCGACTCTGCGCCATCGTCAAAGGTGTGCTTGACCAGGGGGTCCTCTGCCGGAGAGTGCGCCGCACTCAGCAGCAAAAGTGCGCAAATGGCCAACAACTGGCGAGCCGACTGGAGCAGATCAGTGGGGGGAGGAGTTTCTCTCATATTTATGAAAAGATTTGCACGACCCTAATCTCAAAGCATCCGCAAGCACAAAGCAACAATAATTGGCAAGGAAGCGTGATCATGATGGTGACTTGGAAGCGGTGTGCCATGAACCCGGCTAAGCAGGAGGACTGCCCAAACGCCGATAGAAAGCAGAATAGGGCAAAATAGAACTGGCAGCAAGAGGGAAACCAATGTAAATATATACATCCATCAATAGACGATCGGATGAACTTAACGACCGGGTTGGAACCACGGATTTCACGGGTAAACACGGATTATCAATGCCTTATGAAAAAGGAGTTCTCCAACACCTCAGGGAGATGCTTGTTTGCACCAGAGATTGTTGTCACATGCTGTATCCGTGCTTTCCGTGTTATCCGTGGTTCATTCCCATTTTTCCATTTAGGATGAAATTTCTCCTCATTTCTTGTGCAGCCTTGGCGCTCTTTTTGACGGACGTGGCGGAAGCGGAGACGCGGCGTCCGAATGTCGTGGTGATCATGGCGGATGACCTTGGCTACGGGGACGTGAGCTATCGCGGCGGCGCGGACAGCGTGACTCCGAACATCGATACCCTCGGCCGCAACGGTGTGCAATTTTCCGCCGGATACGTCACCGCACCGGTCTGTGGTCCCAGCCGAGCGGGACTCTTGACCGGACTTTACCAAAACCGGTTCGGGTTTGAGGACAACCCCGGCCCCTATCGGCGGAGCGAAGATGTGAAGATCGGGATTCCCGAGGCGGTGAAGACCCTCCCGGAGCGCATGAAGGAACTGGGCTATGTGACCGGCTTCGTCGGCAAGAGCCACACCGGGGACGGTCCCGAGTTTCAACCGCTGAGCAACGGGTTCGACGAGTATTTTGGATTCAACAACGGAGCTTCGAATTACCGCCCCGACGGGAAGTGGGGCACGAAGATCAACCAGCCCACCAATCCCATTTATCGCGGATCGGAAAAAGTCGAGGAGTCGGAATACCTGACCGACGCGTTCGGGCGCGAGGCGGTCGCCTTCATCGACCGTCATCGGGACAAGCCGTTTTTCCTCTACCTGCCGTTTAACGCGATCCACGGCCCGCAGCAGGCGACCGATCAGGATCTGGAGAAGTTCAAGGATGAACCGGACAAGAAGCGCCAGCTGGCCCTCGCGATGACTTCCGCATTGGATCGCAATGTGGGACGTGTTCTGGAGGCTCTGCGCAAGAATGGACTCGAGGAGGATACGCTTGTGGTCTTCCTCAGCGACAACGGCGGGAAGCCGAAGGACAACGGATCGTTTAACACGCCGCTGCGGGGAGAGAAGACGCAGCTCTGGGACGGGGGGATCCGCGTCCCGTTCTGCTTGCAATGGCCGACCAGGGTGAAGGGCGGACGGAAACTCGATTTTCCTGTCATCAGTCTCGACCTCCTGCCCACCATCGTGTCGGCTGCCGGCGGATCAGTTGAAAAGGATCTCGACGGAGTGGATCTCCTTCCCTTCGTGTCGGGTGCCGCTGCGCCCGAGCGAACGCTGAAATGGCGATTTAACAGGGCCTGGGCGATCCGGGACAAGGAATGGAAGCTGATCCAGGCGAATGATGGGGAAGCACTACAACTCTTCCGGCTGGCGGAGGACATCAGCGAGACCCGCGACCTCGCTGCGGAACATCCCGAAATCGTCAAGCGCCTGCAGGCGGATTACGCCGCCTGGGATGCCACACTGATGCCGAAACTCTGGGGCTGGGATAAATCCTTCCCGGTTTTTGACGGCAAGGCGAAGGAGGAGTGAAGTCCATGAAAAGCACGACAAAGATCCTGATGGCTTTATTCACGGCAGCTTGCGCACTAGGTTCTTCCACTCCTGCCAAGGGCGCCGAGCTTCTGGTGAATGGCGGCTTCGAAAAGGGAACCGTCACAGAAGACAAGAGTCCCTCGTTTGCCTGTGAGGGATGGCGTCGTCTGCTTTTCAAGCCGACCGAGTGGAACTCGTGGCTGACGGATGGAAACCAGGATCCTGCGATTGGAAAAGACAATCAGGCAGTGGAATTCCGTTGGGGCGCGACGTTCATCGCCCAGTATTTCCGTGCGAAAGAAAACCTGCCTTACGCCATTTCGGTGGACACCCTGAACCCGGGCGCAGCAGACAGTCGCTGGCAGCCCTGCATCCAGGTGCAATGGCTGAACGCAGGCAATCAGCCGATCGGGGCGCCCGTGACCGTGGCGGAAACCGACAACGCCACGGCTCCACCGAAACAATGGAACCGCTTGAGCGGAAACGTAACGGCCCCGGCCGGCACCGCCTACGGGCGCCTTCTTCTGAGCGTCAACAACAAGGGGTCGGGCCAGATGTGGGTGTCCACGTATCTCGACAATGCCTCGGTGCAAGGCGAGCCCGGCACCCACAACCTGCCCCCCTCTTTCTCTGGTTCCCCCTATCCGATGACCCTCCCGACGATTCCAGAAAGCCGGGCGCTCCAGGATTCGCTCACACGTTATGCCGAGGACCAAGATGGAGATCCCCTCACCTTTTCCAAGGTCAGCGGCCCGGAGTGGCTGACCGTGAAGCCGGATGGCGCGCTGACGGGAACACCGGGATTCAGCGAAGCGGGAAACAACGCATTTGTCTTCAGCGTTTCGGACGGCCGGGGCGGCGCGGATACCCAGACGCTGACCATTCCCGTGGAGGGCATCCTGAAACTGGCCAACGTTTTCGATGACGACATGGTGCTCCAGCGGGAACAACCCCTGCCGGTATGGGGCCAGGCGTTGCCCAACGCCGCCGTGAAGGTGAAGATGAGCACCGGCGAGGAGGTCGAAACCACCTCCGACAATTCCGGCGCATGGTCGGTGATCCTGCCCGCCATGAAGGCTTCGCTGCAAGGACCCGTGACGATGAGCGTGACGAGCGGCACGCGGACGTTGACCCTGAAAAACCTCCTCGTGGGCGACGTGTGGCTGTGCTCCGGCCAATCCAACATGGCTTGGAGCATTGAAAATTCTGCCGACAGTAAGGAGATCATCGCCGGGGCCAACCACCCGAATGTGCGCCTGCTGAAGAGCCCGGACAAGTCAAGCCCGACCCTCTGGACCGAGCTGCCGGCCCGCGCGGAATGGGAGGTCTGCCAGCCATCCACCGCACCATCGTTCTCGGCCGTGGCCTATCACTTCGGGAACAAGGTGAACCGCGAGACCGGCATCCCGATCGGCCTCATTTTGGCCAGCCAGGGCGGGACGCGGATCGAGCCGTGGACCGGCGGACCGCTCTACAACGCGCGGGTGCATCCCTACACGCGTCTCCCGATCAAGGGGGTGATCTGGTATCAGGGTGAGGCAAACATCGCCGACGGGGAGGCCTACACGGACAAGATGGTCAAGCTGGTGGGCGACTGGCGCAAGGTATGGAACCAGGAAACGCTTCCTTTCTACTTTGTCCAGGTCGCACCGTTCGGTTATCCGAATAACGACCCGGATGCGCTACCCAAATTGTGGGAGGCCCAGACAAAGTCGATGGCGCTCATTCCCCACACAGGGATGGCGGTGATCAACGATGTCGGCAATGTGGAAAACATCCACCCGACCAACAAGGTTCCGGTCGGCGAACGCCTGGCCCGCTGGGCGCTGAACAAGACGTATGGAAATGCGGAAATCGCCTGTTCCGGCCCGATCGCCCGCGATGCCACTGCGGAAGGTCAACACCTGCGGGTTACGTTCGATCACGTGGCGGCTGGGTTGATCTCGCGGGACGGCATGCCACTCTCGTGGTTTGAGATTGCCGGATCAGACGATGCCTTTGTCCCGGCGGAAGCGGTCATCGAGAATGATGCCGTTCTGGTCAGCGCCCCCGGTGTTGCAAGGCCAACAGCGGTGCGCTTCGCCTGGAACAACAAAGCAACGCCGAACTTGATGAACAAGGAGGGACTCCCCGCAAACTCCTTCCTCCTGAAGTCAAGTCCCCAGCCTAGTCCGTAGTCCGCAAACGGGAGGATGCAGGACGCTACAATCGCTCAGGCAGGGGGCCAGCTGCCCACGCCTCGGCAAGGGCGACAAGTTCTGTGAACGAGCCGGTGCGGCCGGCCCGGACAAAGGACCTGCTGGAGGAGTTGCCGGGGCTTCAAGGGTGATTACGTGCGGCGGATTGGACGGAGCGAGGGATCAATCGCGCGGCTTTCGGAAGGCAAAGAAGAGCATGAGCAGCCCGAAGACGAGGAGGCCGCCGCCCCACCAGAGGTTGACGTTGATGCCGAGCGAGCGAGCGTAAATCTCAGGGCCGCTGATCAGCCCGTAGATTGTCAGGATGCCTCCAAAGATCGAGAACATGAGGCCGATGGGAAGTCTGAGGTCGAAGTTCATAGTGGCTTACCAGAAGAGGATGTTGAGGCCGACAGTGATGAGGAGGACAACGATGCCGACGAAGGCGGGCCGGGCATACCATGGCTCGGCCTCGGATTCGGGTTTCGGAGTGAGCGAATAGACGAGCCCCTTGAGGTCTGCGTCCGATTTCGTCCGCGCCGTCAGCATGGAAATGCCGATGGTGAGAAGGAAGCAGGATGTCCACGCCACGATCGCCATGTAGAAGTTTTGCCCCATCTCGCTGCGGAAGAGGAAGTGGGGTTCGATCCAGCCACCCTTGATGCCGGGCGCGACGCCGACCGCGCAGGAGAGACCGTGGAAGGCCATGGCCGCGAGCGTGCCTCCCACAAGTCCGAAGAAGGCCCCGTGGCCGGTCGCCCGCTTCCAGAACATCCCGAGCAGGAACGTCGCGAAAAGGGGCGCATTCACGAACCCGAACACCAACTGCAACATGTCCATGATGTTGTTGAATTTTGACGCCATGAACGCGGCCCCGATACTGACGAGAATCCCGAAAACTGTCGCCCAGCGCCCCATCCAGAGATAGTGGCTGTCGGATTTTTTCGGGGCGATGTAGCTCTGGTAAATATCATACGTCCACACCGTGTTGAAGGCGGTGACGTTTCCCGCCATTCCGGCCATGAACGAGGCCATGAGGGCCGTGAATCCCAGTCCGAGAAGGCCGGGCGGAAAGTAGTGCGCAAGCATCGAGGGGATCACCATATTGTAGTCTGGATGGCCGTCGGCTCCGGTCGGCAGGAACGCGCCGCCGCTCTGGTTGTTCAGGGCAATGGCGATCATGCCCGGCAGGATGACGAGGATCGGGAAGAGCATTTTGGGTCCGGCGGCAATGAGCGGTGTGCGCCGGGCGGCGGACATGGATTTCGCCGCCATCGCGCGCTGGACGACGAGAAAGTCGGTGCACCAGTATCCGAACGAGAGCACGAACCCGAGGCCCATCACCATGGCGAACCAATTCACCCCCATGGGATTTTCAATCGGGTTGCCCATGTGCTCCCACGATTGCGTCCACGTGCCCGCCGCGTATCCCTGCGAGGTCGCCACCGGAATCAGTTTTTCCTGGAGCGCGGACCATCCGCCCACGTCACGCAGCCCGAGGTAAACCAACGGGCTGAACCCGAGCACGATCATGAAAAATTGCAGGACCTCGTTGTAGATCGCCGAGGTGAGGCCGCCGAGGAAGATATAGACGAGCACGATGAACGCGCAGACCCAGATGCATGTCCAGTAGTCCCATTTGACGAGCGTCTCGAGCAGGCGGGCCAGCGCGTGCAGCGAGATCCCCGACGAGAAGATCGTCATCACCGCAAACGAGATCGCATTGAACCCGCGCGTCTTTTCATCGAATCGCAGCTTCAAATACTCGGGCACCGACCGCGCCTTTGAGCCGTAGTAAAATGGCATCATGAAGATCGCCAGGAACACCATCGCCGGGATCGCGCCAACCCAGTAAAAGTGGCTGGTCATGATCCCGTACTTGGCGCCGGATGCCGCCATTCCGATCACCTCCTGCGCCCCGAGGTTGGCGGAGAGGAACGCGAGACCGGTGACCCAGGCCGGAATCGAGCGGCCGGAGAGAAAAAAGTCGGAACTCCCCTTCATCGTTTTCTTCAGTGCGAAGCCGATGCCTAAAACAAACGTGAAGTAGATGGCGAGAATCGCGTAGTCGATTCCCGCAAGGTGGATGTTGATTGGCATAGGAATTTAAAAAATGGCTGGCAGGTAATCCGTGGGGCAGGCGCGGCTTTTCGGATCCTCTCCGGACGCTTCCCTCCTGCCAAGTTTACAATCGCTCAGGCAGGGGGCCAGCTACCCACGCCTCGGCAAGGGCGGCAAGTTCTGTGAACGAGCCGGTGCGGCCGGCGCGGACGAAGAAGCCGCTGGAGGAGTTCCCGGCGAGCAACATTCCAGCGAGGTCGAGACCGAGGAGCATGCCCGAGAGGCAACCGGCACCGAAGTTGTCACCCGCACCGGTGGAAATGAGCGGCTCGCGGCAGAACGGCGCGGGCACATAGACGGCATCGGTCTCGTCGGCAGCGGCAGCTCCGTCGTTCGGATGGACGATGATGCGGTCCACGGCGATGTGCGCCCGGAGGAAGCGGACGAGTTCCAGGACGGCCTCGGGTTGCTTTTCCCCGTGGAAATCACCGCCGAGATGGGCGGCCATCTGCCAGCCTTCCTTGAGGTTGAAACTCAGCACCGTGCGACATTGCCGGGTCATCGAGCCCAGGCTTTCCAAGAGTCCTGCCACGTCGGCCGCCGGACGATGCTCGAACTCGGCGAGGTCCATAAATAACACGACTTCCTTGGCGGGGCGCCCGAGTTGACCGAGGCGGCTGGCGAGGTAGCTCCAGATGGCGCCGACATTGACGAGCTTGCCCCAGTTGACCGCTGCGATGAAGCGGGCGTCGCGCAGTTCAGCATCGAGCGCATCTGTTCCGGCGCGGTCGAGCAGGCGGTCGAGGGTGATCTCGGCGCACGAGCGCAGGTCGCAGAGCATGACTTTGCCATCGCGGAATTCGAGGCAGTCGCTGTGGGCGGGTTCCGCCAGCGTGACGAGGCGTTTCGTTTTCCCCCCGATCGCCTCGCGATAGATCGGCAGCACCTCGTTGCGCCCCATCGCCCCGATGTAGGTCACATCGATATTGCCCCCCCACAGACCATGAAGGCCGGAGGCGAAAAGCGGACCGTTGCCGCCAAATTTGTCGCCCTCGTGGCGGACGGTGTAGGAGGCGGCGATACCGGCGGCAGCCGCGACCTTCGGCCCGAAATCGGCCATGGTGTCTGGAGCCTCCATGCGGATGAAGGTGTCGATGAAACCGTCGAAACCGCAGATCCCGGAAAGAGGACCAGCCGGTGCGGATGCCGCCTTGGTCTTGAAATCGGCGATGACGGGGAGAAGGGATTGGGTATTGCTATGGATCATGGTCTGTTTGTCTGCGTCAAATAGAGCGGAAGTCCTGAAATCGCCAGCGCTGCCAGGTTTTCCTGCATTTTCCCCGGGCGGCATGCCCTTCTGTTCACGAGATCTTGAGGTCGTGCTGGATTTCCTCGAGCGTCCGGCCCTTCGTCTCAGGCACCATGAGTTTGACCCAGACAAGCTGGAGAACCATCATGAAGCAGAAGAAGAGAAAAATCGAGGAGGCGCGCTTGGGATCCTGCTCGGCGCCGGAGAGCTCGACCATTTTGGGAAAGAAGAGGGTGAGCAGGGCGGCGAAGATCCAGTGGGTGAAGCTGCCGAGCGACTGGCCCTTGGCACGGAAGGCATCGGGAAAAATCTCCGAGATGAGCACCCAGATGACGGCGCCCTGGCCGATGGCGTGGGCGGCGATGAAGGCGAAGATGCAGGCGGGGACGATGGCGAAGTGGCCGCTCTGGAAGGCCCATGCGCAGAGGCCCAGCGAGGCGATATACCCGAACGAACCGATGTAGAGGAGCGTGCGGCGGCCAAGGCGGTCGATGAGCCAGAGTCCGAGAAAGGTGAAGATGAGGTTGGTCACGCCAATGCCGACGGACTGGAGCAGGGCGGCTTTGGCACCGAGACCAGTGAGTTCGAAAATGCGCGGCGCGAAGTAGAGGATGGCGTTGATGCCGGAGAGCTGATTGAAGAAGGCGATGAGGATCGCGATGAGGATCGGCGTCTTCATCCCCATGCGCCAAAAGCCCTTGGCAGAGGAGACCTCGTGTTCCGCCGAAGTCATCGCATCGGCGCTCGCTTCGAGTTCGGCCGGCGTGGCTGACGGCATGATGAGCTTGAGCACGCCCAGGCCGGCGGCACGGTCGTTCTTGCGGGAGAACAACCATCGCGGGCTTTCCGGTATGAGAAAGCAAGCCAGGGTGTAAACAAGGGAGGGCACGGCCATGATGCCGAGCATCCAGCGCCAGGAGCTTTCGCCGAAGCTGGCCAGAAGGGTATTGGAGACGAAGGCCACGAGAATCCCGAAGACGATGTTGAACTGGAACATGCCGGCGAGGCGGCCGCGGTTTTCCGGCGGGGAAATCTCCGAGATGTAGAGCGGCGCGGCCACGGTGGAGACGCCGATGGCAATGCCGCCGAGGAAACGGGCCACCATGAAGCCATAAACCTCAGTGGCGAACGCCGACCAGAGGGAGCCGACCAGAAAGAGGAGCCCGATGCAGAGCAAGGTCTTCTTGCGCCCGAAGTGGTCGGTGGGCCAACTGCCGACCAGGGAACCGAGGACGGTGCCCCAGAGCGCCGCACTCATGGCGAGGCCGTGCATGCCGGGACTCAGTCCCCAGAGATTCTGGATGGTTTTCTCGGCACCCGAGATGACCACGGTGTCGAAACCGAAAAGGAATCCCGCAAGCGCGGAAACGAGGGACCAAAGGAAGAGGCGAGGGTTCATGGAAAGGTATGGAAGGGGAGTTTTTATTTCTGAAGGCGCTGAATTCATCCAGCGTTCTACTCGCCCCGCCAGAATCAGATCGGAGCTCGCATGGATTCCACAGCGGAAACGATGATGAATTCGAGCAGCAGGGGCGTCAATGTAAATCTTTTCTTCCTGGCCCAAAGCAGCACAGAGATATTCGTTCTACACTTCACTTGATATTCATAATGCCGACTAATTTGTGAGTTCGATCATCTGGTGGCAGGAAAACGCGGGCAGGCGCGTAGAGCAGGTGGATGCGGACACATCACGTTTCAGCAATATTTGATGCGAACAAGCATCCCCTGTGCAGTGAAGACCCCAGTTTTCATAAGGCATTGATAATCCGTGTCTATCCGTGAACTTTGCCAACAGGGAGGAGACGTAATAGTGGCTGGCTGTGTCGCTTCGCTCCGCTGTGGTTCCGCCCGGTTCCTAGGCTAATCCGCCGGGACAATTGTCAAGTCGGGCTTGATTTCGATTTCCCCGCCTTTCGGGACACTGCCCACGCGCAAGATGAAGTATCCGTGCTGCATCGGCTCTTCGATTGTGAAGGGGAGATCGGCCTCCTGCCAATCGCCGGTCAGGTTGAACGTCTTGAACTCCCCGATCTTGGAAGGTTGGCCTTCGTCGCCATCCGCCTTTCTTTTCGCGTTCATGTGCGCCGTCATCGAGCTAGCCGGATCCTGGCCCTTGATCTGAAATTTCAAGTGGTATTCTCCCGGTTGGAGTTTATAGACCTCGCAATACAGTTGAATCGCTTTTTGATTGTTATCCGGAGACGGATCGCCACCGAAGACAAACTTGAATCCTTCGGGCGTTTCCGATGCGGCAATTTCGTTTGGCTTGAGGGCACCTCCATACATGCTCATTGATTTAAAGGGCACGGTATACGCTATATCCTGGGCAAAGGCCCCGGCTCCCGACGCAATGGCCGCTGCGGCTGTTAGTATCTTGATCATCATGTTTTTCATGGTTGTTACTCCTTTTGGTTTTTTGCTGGCTGGTTTGTATGTCAATTGACGGGCTGCGCCATCAACGGGTGATCGTCAATGGCGTGCCTCCAAAAAGTTGGATTTTCTGCCAATTCCCCGGCAACGACGGATCCGGGACTGGCGGGTTCACCATGGCAGCGGGATCGATTTCCATCTCCAGATCGACCGTTGACATGAGCGTGATCGTTTGGGCGTCCCAGCGGGCCATCACGACTTTGGTCTCCGGGTTTTCCCAACGGATCGCCCGGTTGGCAAAGACCTCGCCGCCATAGAACCAGCCAGTGTCGGAACGGTATTCAAATCCGGCGCGCACCAGATTTTTGGATTCGAACAAGGTGAGCGTGCCGGGCTTCGGGCTGGATTGCAGATAGTCCGCAAAAAACTGCACGCACCATGCGACTGGCTTGGCGGAGCCCCCCGGTGTGCCGTCGAAGAAGAAGAAGCCAAATTGCTCCTCGTAAGCGAGGGTCTTGGGATCCGTCCACCACTTGGCATAGCGGGCGATGTAGGGCGTGGTCCAGTCGTTATCCATCCACTTCATACTGCCGCTGAATCCGTGGGCGAAGGGATAGATGTAGTGCAGAATCTCCCAGAGGGCTTGCGTCTGGTAATCCGCCGTTGACCCATTGAGCTTCAATCCATTGCTGAGTCCAAACTCGCCAAGAGTGATTGGCTTTGCGGGATGCATCTTGTGGAGGCGGTCAAAAGTGGTGAGGCTGATCTCCGTATCCCTGAAACTGAAGGGTTTCTGGTAGATGTGGTTGTTGATGAAATCGAGTTTTTCGTTGATTGGCAGCGCGACCAGTGCGGTATTGTAGCCGATGGTGATGAGGGCTTCCGGATCTTCGCTGCGGATCGCTGGAATCACCGCGTCCATCCACTGACTGAAGGTCTCATTCAAGGCGGTCAGGAACGGGGCGTATTTGCCCGAGTTTTCAATATCGATTAGACCGTTCAATCCGGGGAAAGTGCTATCGAGGCCCCCCTGTTCTCTGAGGTAGCCGATCCAAATGCTAACAGAAGCCAGCAGTTCGCGCTTGGTATCGGCCGGAATGTTCTTTGGCAGATTCAGCCATCCGTCCGTCTGCTGCATCTGACGGTCCACCCATGCTGTATTCATGTTTTTGTTCATGAGGTCCGCCATGGTTTCGTAAGGGCGGAGTTTCACCAGCGGGCTTGGCTCGCCATGGAATGTCATAGAGCCGACCTCTGTGAGGTAGGGTTCATTGGCCAAGTCATAGCCCAGCACCATGGGTTCGCCCCGATAAGCGCGGGCAATCGCCGCAGCGTGCCTGGCGTTGTCGGTGATGTCCAATGGACCTGCCAAAAGCGCCTTGAGCCCGATTTCCGGCATGATGTAAATGCCATGGCGCCGGGCGCAGTCGCGAATGACCTTGATGCGATCTCCGGGAGCCTCGAGCGTTCCCATACGACCGAAGGAGAAGGATCGCAACGCGTTGATGCCGATTTTTTGGAACTTTGCAAATTCGGCATCGAGCGCATCGGCCGAGAACGAGCTTTTGGAGAAAAACTCCTCGAGCTTGGCGTCAAAAAGACCACAATAATTCGCGCCCACGACAAAAAAGGGCGATCCATCGGGCTTCACAAATTGACCGGATCCGTTGATGGTAATGCGATCGGAGGGGGGCGGCGCGGGCGGCGCGGTGGCGGCAACCTTCGCGGCAGGCGGCGTGTAGGAGCGAACGGTCTTCAACATCCAATCCAGCAAGGCGGGCGATTGGTAGAAAGCCGGCTGGTCCACTCCGGCCAGAAGCCAGTTGCCGTCCTTGAATTCGCCGCCGGTATGTTGCAGCAAGGAGACAGCCCAGGCCGTGCGGCGTCCCCTGGCATCGACCACTTCGAGCAGCGGGAAAAATCGGGATTTTTTGAGGAATGAAAATCCCAGAGCCGAGGAGCCGGAGAGGGTGGTTTTAGTGGCGGAGAGGGCGCCGGCTGGCAACTTCACGCCCGCTTCGCTCCACGGCTGCACGGAATATTCTCCCTGAAATTGGAAGCGCGGCTGGGGGTCAAAAACCAGATCGGTGAACGGCTTCTGGCCCGCAGCCAACTGCGAAAAAGCACGGCCACCTGCCAAAATGAGGTCGCCCCCGCCCTTGGCGAATTTTTCGAGCGCCGGTTGAAGCGCGGCAGGCACCTTCGGGCTATCGGGAAGCACCAAGCAATCCAGCGTCGAGATCGCCTCGGGAGTGGCATTGGCATAGGCGATCTCGGTTAACTCGACACCGCCTTTGCTGGCTTGCGCCGCCGACTTCCACGCCGCCAACGAGGCGACATCCGTATCGCAGAGAATTCCGACCTTGTAGGGAGGTTGGTTTGCGTCCAACGGCTGGGTCTCCTCTTCGGCGACGCTCGGGCTTTTGGAACAGGAAACCGAGAAGACACACAAAGCGAGGGCCAGAAAACCAAGAGTGCAGAAGGATTGGAGAGGCGACTTCATTAAAAGAATTTCGCTTTGATTGGGTGTTCCACTTCGTCATTCGCGCGGAGGCAGAAGTCGACGAGTTTTCCCACCGTGGTTTGAGCCAGGCACATCCGCGTGTCGGCACCGGCGTAGTAAATATTGAATGTGCCGTCGGGCATGACGAGACCACCCGAGGTGAAGACGACGTTGGGGACCTGGCCCATGCATTCGTAGTCTTTCTCCGCCGCGAGGATAAAATCCTTCGGCGCGGCGATCACTTTCGAGGGGTCGTTCAGATCGAGAAGCGCCGCGCCGAGGTAATAGTTCTCGGTCGAAGCGGTCATGGCCGTGGCATGATAAACGATGAGCCAACCTTGTGGCGTTTTCACCGGGATACAACCCGCGCCGGCTTTGTGCTTCGCCCACATCGTGACAGGCAAATCCAGCGGCATGGCCTGACCCCAGAACACCAGGTCCGGCGAGTAGTTCACCCAGATGCGTCCCGTGCCGTCGACATTCTGCGGGCGGTCGAGACGGGCATAGAGCCCGTTGATCTTTTCCGGGAAGAGCACGCCGTTGCGGTTCGATGGTTCCGAGAGGTAGGGTAATGTTTCAAAGGTCTTGAAGTCCTTCGTCGTCGAGATCGTCAGGACGCTTCCGTAACCGCCCAGCCACGAGGCGTAGAGGAGATAATAAACCCCGTCGATTTCGGTGATGCGGATATCGAAGCGCAGGCCGCGGCCGACTTTCTCCTCGGTCTTGCTGAGCGGCAGGTGGATGGGGTCCTTTTCGATGTCAAAGTGAACGCCATCCTTACTGCGGGCGACGTGGAAGACCACCTCCCGCCGCAGGTTTTCCACGCGCAGCAGAAGCAGGACATGCCCATCGAACCAGGTCGCGCCCGCATTGAAAACCGCCGAGCACGGCACGGGCATTTGGTCCGGCGTGATGATCGGGTTGGCGGAATGGCGTGTGAGCGGTTGGGGGCTTGTCGGGTTTTCGTTGGTGGTCATGGATTATGTGGTTTGGGCACGGGCACGGCGCCATTCGAGGATGCGGCGCAGCCGGTGCATGGTGTGTTTCGAGAGCGGGTAGAAAGCGAGCAGGCCGCAGGCGATCAGCACGAAGAACGCAGGGATCGTGGCGTCGAGCGCGCGCATCGCGGTCAGCGTGGCGGCGGACTGCGCCGTCTCCAGCTTGGCATCGAACCCGGTCAGGTTGAGGACGACCCCGGAGAGCAGGAGCGCCAGCGAGACGGCCAGCTTGTTCGCCCAGTTCTGGACCGCGCTGAACATCCCTTCGCGGCGGGTTCCGTTCACGAACTCGTCGTAGTCGCAGACATCGGCTACCATTGAGAAAGCCACGGCCCAGACGGCCCCCAACCCGGGCGCGGTGAGCACGGCGGGAATCAGTTGGAGCCACGGATGCGCGGGCGAGTAGCAAAACCATTTGCTCAGCCCGGCCAGCGCCGCCACCCCAAGGATCGCGATCAGCACATTTTTCTTTCCGAGCCGGTTGGCCAGCCCGCAGATGAGCGGCATGGCGACCAGCGTGCCCAGGTTGAACACCGTTCCCACCAGCCCGAACATGGCCGAGGCCTCCTTTTTGTCGCCGTGGTAGATGTAGTAGATGTTGATGTAGAGGGCCATCTGCATGACCAGCAGGATGCCGCAAAGCACGCTGACGATTGTCAGGACAACCAGCACGAACGGGCGGCACTTCAGCGTCTCCTTGAAGCTCTGGATGACAGAGATCTTCGGCGCATGGCTCGAGCTCACATTGCGCTCCTTGCAGAACAAAACCGTCACGAGCACGCATCCGATGAGGATCAGCGAGGATCCTCCCGCCACCCACTGCATGCCGTTCAAGGTGTCGGAAAAACAATCCCGCTGGGTCAGCCAGTAGAGCCAGTTGATGGCAAAGCCGCTGAGAAACCCGAACATCCCACGGTAGGTCTGAATGACCGTGCGCTCCTCGTAGTCCGGGCTCATCTCCATGCCGAGCGCGATGTAGGGCACGCCAAAAACCGTGAAGCAGGTGTAGAAAATCAGCGACGCCGAGAGGAAAAATGCGAAATACCCGGTCTCGCCCATCCCGCGCGGGATCTGCCACATCAGGAAGAAAAACAGCGCACTCAGCAGCCCGCCGGCGAGGATGAACGGCTTGCGGCGTCCGTATTTGGACCCGAACCGATCGCTGATCCCGCCCATGATCGGGTCGGCAAACGCATCATAAATCCGGGGTATCGCCAGCAGGAGCCCCACCATCGCCGGGTTCACGCCCAGGGTGACGTTCAGCACGGGATTGGCCATGCTGTTGACCGTGTTGTTCATGTTGTGCTCGGCGAAGCCGCCGAGCCCGTAGGCAAGCTTCGAGGCCATCGGCAACTTGCCGGTGGAGGCGGCAGCAGCTGTATCAGACCCAGGCACGGCGGCAACGCCCGCTGTCGTTTTGGTGATGTCAGACATTTCGCTGATGAGGTGTTACTGCGGGTTGCCCTTCGCGGCTTGCTGTGCCTTGACAAACTCCGCCTTCATTTGCGCCAGAAGCGCGGCAGATTCGGGTTCGTTCGCAAGGTTGCGGGTTTCATGCGGGTCATTTTCCAAGTCGAAAAGTTCCGTCCACTCCTCGTGACCCGGGTAGATGATGAGCTTCGCGGTCTGCGTGCGCAGAGCCTGGCAGGGCGTCTCTTTCGGAAACTTCGGATCGAGGAAATACTCGTAATAGAACGACTCCCGCAGACTGGTCGCCGCACCGCTCACGAGCGGTTTCCAACTGCGTCCCTGCATGCCCGCGTCCGCCGCCACGCCGGCGAAATCCAGCGCGGTCTGCGCGAAATCCAGATTCAGCACCATATCGTCCATGACTTTGCCCTTCAGACCGAGCTTCGGATACCGCAGCAACATGGGAATGCGCAGGCTTTCATCATAGGCGTAGCGCTTGTCGCCCAGTGCGTGCTCGCCCAGGAAATATCCGTTGTCCGAGGTGTAGATGACGATGGTGTTCTCGCTCAGATGAAGCGCGTCCAGTGTATCCAGCAGGCGGCCCAGATTGTAATCCGCGCCATTCAGCGTCTGGAAATATTGCCGGTCGTAGGGCTTCAAAGGCACTTGCTTTCCGGGGATTTTTCCGGGATTGGCCTGTTCAGGCTTGAATGGTGGCACGCTATTCGCGTTGACCGGCACGGCGGTCGTCACCTCGGGGTAGGCGGCCGCATCCTCCGGGCGCGGCTCGCGGTGGTCGTGCGGCGTCTTGAAGCCGACCATTGCGAAGAACGGCTTGTCCGCGTTCTGCTTGATGAAGTCGATGGCGAAGTCCGTGACCACCGTGTCCACCCAGCCCGTGGTTTCGCGCCGCACGCCGTCCACCTCAAACGGGCAGTCGAAATATTTGCCGTGACCGATAAAACTCGCCGAGGTGGTGAAGCCCGGACGCTTCCCGCGCTGCTCGCCCATGTGCCATTTGCCGAAATATCCCGTGGCATAGCCCGCCCCGGTCAGGAGGGAGGCGCAGGTGATATTGTTCACAGGAAAATCCTCGGCATTGCCGCGCACGCCGTGCCGGTCGGCATACCGGCCCGTCAGAAAAGTCGCGCGGCTCGGCGAGCAGAGCGAGGTCACGACGAAGGCATTCCGGAACCGGACGCCGGATGCCGCCAAGCGGTCCATGTTCGGGGTCTGCAACCAGGGGAAGCGCGCCGCCGCGCCCTGCTCCTTCTGCACCACGCCCATGGCATCCCAGCGCTGGTCGTCGGTGACGATGAACAGGATGTTCGGACGGGTATCGCTGCCATGACCCGCACCGCCGGCATCGGCGCAAAGCGCAGCCATCGAAAACAAACATGCAAGCCAAGCGGATGTCATTTTCATAGGCATCTCTTCACGGTTGGGAAATTGATCGGGGCAACGGCCGCTGGGAAGGAGGCGGAAAAGGTGTGGTTCATTCCCTACCCACCCAGAACTTCCACGCATCATTACGGCTTAGTGCATTCACTTCCGAATATTTCGGCCAAGACGCCAGCGGCACAGTTTCTATGTGCCCGTCAAAAAACGAACAACTTACCATGCCGTCCTCGAGATAATTCGGCATGAAGGGCGCGTTACCTTGGAACAAAGTGTTGAAACGATCCCCTCCAAAGGTGCTGCCTTCGGCGAGCAACACGGTGCGGCTCGGAGAGACGTAGGTCAGCGAACTGGTTTGATCTTTGGTTTCACCCACTTTGGCCACCTGCAAGGCGTAGGTATTGGCTCCGAATGTAGCCCAATCCCACGCGGGCTGCTTGGGGTTGTTGGCGCGTTGCAGCGGGGAGCCCAGCACGGAAAATTCATAGGAGTAGGAACCCGGCGATCTGCTCGGCTTGTCCTCGGAGCCAAGGTAATTTCCGTCCACCAGCGACTGACGCCAGTTCATTTCCGGGCGTTCCGTGCTGGGATCGGGATACTGATAGCCGATTGGTAACTTATTATTGTTGTCAGAAAGATACATCAGAAACCCTGTGGTGACTGATTTCAGATTGTTCACAGTCTGCACTCGCATCGCCTTTTTGCGCGATGAGTTATAGATGGGGAAAACCAAGGCCATCAGGATGCCGATTATGGCGATCACCACAAGCGACTCGACCAAGGTGAATCCTATGACGCCCGTTGGGCGTGTGCTTGTATTGGGGGATTTCATCATTCGCCAGAAAGATAAATTCCCAGGGAGGAATCACAACGCGAATTTCATTATAACATTAGAATTTCTCCGCCAGCGTCGCTCCGGGTTTCCAGACTCCCGGCACCTGAAGGTAAATAGCGCTTTCGGGCAGCCCGACCTCCCACCGGTTGATCATGGCAACGACCAAGTCGGCGGCTTTCACGCCAATATCCTCGTGCTGGGTGCGCACGCCCGCGTAGGGCTCGTCCCCATGCACCATGTGGTAGTGAAGCACGGCTGTCTTTTTCGGCACCCCAACCGATCGCGCCGAAATCAAGCGGTCCGCAAGGTCGTGGTGGCTGCAGAGGACGGCATCCGGCTGGTGGCGCGCATGCCAGGCGAGCAGCTCCGCGCCCACAAGTTTTTCGGGAGAAAAAACCGGGATGTCCGCGTTCAGGCCGAAATGCGCCAGCGCGCCCAAATAGCTTCCGGTCTCCGCCCGGTGCTGCCGCTTTTCCCGGTCGAAAAACGTGGCAAGGCCGATCCGGCGGCGGCCGGATTCGAAGCACCTCTCGACCCCCATCACCACATTTCGGGTCCGGTGGTTCATCACGCGATGAATCGATGCCGGCCGGACGATGCAGTCCTCGATCGCCACGACACTGAACCGCCCGAAGGGAAAGGCGTCCGGGATTTCCATATCGGGATCGGGACCAGCCGCGAAAATGACCCCCTTGATGCCGCGGTGGTAAAGGATGTCGCCCAGCCGCTTCCAGCCCATCCCCTTTGCCTTGGCAGAAAAGAATTCGACCGAATAGCCCTGCTGCCCGGCCGCTTTCCGGATTCCGGGCATCACCAGTTCAAACCCCCAGTCGGTCAGGGACTCCCGTGGCCCCAGCCCGATGCAGGCCAGCGTGTTCCCCGCCGCGGGTTTCTTGATTCCCGTGCGGTAGGCCGCCAGGGCTGAAAGCATCGGGTCGGGCACATATCCCAGTCGCTTCGCCGCTTCCTGGATCACCCGAACCGTCTCAGGATCGAAATGGGGTCTGCCGAGAAGAACGCCGGAAACCGTCGTCACATGGAACCCGGTCTCTTCAGCAAGAACCTTCAACGTGATGCGCTTTCTCATATCGGTGGTTTATCCTAAAAACTGCTGAAGGTCACTCGTCTTTGATCGCAACGGTTACGGTGCCGATGGAGATGCGACGTGATTCAGGGGAAACTGATGGGGCAGCACAGCGAGCAAGGGCAGAAAGAAAGAATGAGAAGGCTTTTCTTCACGGGGTTTATCTTTCGATGGATTGAGCTTGCCGTCGATTTTCAATCACGGTTTTATCACCCGAATCCGAAGAAATAGTCGCGGCGAGGTGGTCGGGGCGGGAACTTTCTCTTTTATTTCCTTGAGGTTGGTTCCTGCAATGGGTGTTTGGGTTACATTGGCAGGATCTGAAACCACCTGCTGCCAGGAAATGAGATCGGTGGATGATTGCAACGTGTAGGTTAGATCCGAGGCGCTGAGATTTTTACGGTAGGTGATTTCCAAATAAGGAGAGGAGCCATGTTGCCCACTCGTGACCGCAGGCGAATAGACCTCGGAGGCTAAAGATGGGTTCGTATTAAAGGCATATTCCAAAAGGTCAAGGGATCCATCCCCGTCCGAATCTGAGGTTGCCGGGGAGCCGGATTCTGACAGGCCGAATCGGTTTAGGTATCCCTCATAGCTTTGGTATGTCGTGAAACTCTGGACATCGCTCCATGTATCTCCGTTGGCATCGCTTGCCCGGAGACGTGCGTAGTATCTTTGACCTCCCGCCAGGCCGGTGAAGGAAAGCCGGTAGGTGGAGAGAACGTCGGCAGGGGTGGTGGTTCCCATATCTTGGGAGTTAGACCAGGCGGAGGCTGTCGTTCCCGCGTCAACCGTTCCGTAATACACACTTATCTGAGTGGGTTGCAAATCTGTCGAGATCCTCAAGCCCTGCAGGGTGGCGGTTTGTATTCCAACCACGGGAGGGATATCCATTTTTATTCCGTCCCAGCCCGTCACCCCGGCGCTCCAAGGGATAATGCCTCTTTCATAGGCACCGCTGTCGGGTTTACCGTCGGTGACCCAACCATTGACGCCGGGCAGGATCGCGCCCTGGCCGGTTGTCTCGGTGTAGGTGAAGGCTCCGCTCCAGTCTCCGTAGTTGTAGCTAAATGTGCCGGGAACATTTGCGATCCCATTCGGCGTCGTCCAGCTGGTGATGCCGCTAGTGAATGCGGAATCTATGGCAGAACTCCCGACTTTTGGACGGAAATCTTTTGCAGCGATATTCTCCAAGCTCACCCCGGCGTCGCTCAGCACCAGATTGTTTTGTGCAGAGTAGATCAGGTGCTGGGTGCCGCCTGTCCAGTAAGCGGAATCCGGGTTAGCGTTGGGGTATTTGTTGTAGGTTTCCAGATTGTAGGAGGTGCAATTGAAGAGTGTGTTGTGATGCACCTGGATGGCGTCGGCGGGCGAGTTCAAATAGATGCCGTGGTTGAGCGAACCGTCACCAAAGTTCCATATAACATTGTGGTCCACTTGAAAGTTGCGGGAATAGTTATCGAGATAGATTCCGTTGCTGTCGGGATCGCCGAGGCTGCCGTTATGAATCCAGTTGTAGGCGATGCGCGTGCCAAGGCTGTTGAGGTTGGCGCTGTAAACTGCGCCGAGGTCTTTACAGAGTTTTCCCGAGCCGTATAGCTCGTTGAACATGAGAGTCTGGGCGGTGCCGAGAAGGTTCACAACGTCGCGTCCGCAGTCGAAGACGGTGTTAAAGGTGGCGACATCGCCTTCCCCGCCGAGCACGAGCCCACCTGTGAAGATTCCAGCATAGTTGGTATTGTAGATCGTGTTACGATTTATGGTGTGCCACGTGCCGTTGGTGTAAACCCCTGGGCCGGCCGTGTCGTGGATCGTGCAATTTTGAACCGTGGCACCGCTCCCTTGCACCACCACGCCGCCGCCCTGGGTGGTGCCGCCGTCCCGCAAATACCCGTTACTGAAGGTGAGAAAGTGGCTGAGGTAACTGGCATCGCAATGGCTGAGCATGTTGCCGACGCCATTCAATTGGATGGCCCCGCCGACCGTCTTGATGCCGTGCACCGTAATATAGTCCACGCCGTTGAGGTTCACGCACCAATTCCGGCGCTTGATTTCAACCAGACGACCGGTCGGATCCCCGCCGCCGGCGATGCGCAGCGAGAGCACCGAAGAGGCCGGGGCGAAATGCCATTCCCCATCCGCATCGAGCAGGTTGAGGAGGCCGTAGACAAAGCCGACTCCGCTTCGGCTCTGCCATGATTCACTGCCTGGCCACCATGGGCTGGATTTTGTCGCAAGATCGAACGTGAGCCTGTTCCCCGAACTATTCGTGACGACCGCAGTCTGCCACGACCAAGCACTTCCGGCCACTCCCGCGAATCGCGCGTTGGCGAAAAAGTTGGTCGGTTTGTTGCCAAAGGTTGCCGACGTGATGGTGTTGTTGGTGGCATCCGTGTCCCCGCTAACCGTTACCGCGGCCGTGACAGGACTCAGCAACCCGCCCGCACCGTGGTTCGGAGTGCGCGCCTGGTGTTGCATCATTCCGTCTACAAAGACCTGATCATAGCCCGACGTGACCGTGGCATTCAGTCCGCTGGGGAACTCATCCACCGTGGCTGGCTGATTGTCGTCAAACTCATCCCGCAGAATCGTGGTGGCCCCCGCCGTGACCGAATACGAGCCGATGGTGAATTGGAATTTCTGGGCCGGGTTCGGCGTCGGCGTTGCGTTTTCCTGCGCGAAGATTTGCAGATGGGAGGTGCTGCCGTCCCCTCCGTCGCTCCAGTCGGCCCGCGAGATCGCCCAGTTGCCGGTAAAGGTCATGTCCACGCCGGTGGAGCGTTTCACGACGAGGGTGTACGGCAGATCACCGCCGGAAGCGGGTCCCAAGGTAAGGTCGTAGCCGTTGATCGTTGCATCGGTCACGGTATGCACCTGTGTGCCGAAGGAATCGGCGGTGTTCATCTTTACATTCAGGCTCATCTTGCCGGAACCGTCGAAGCGGACCGACACCGCGTCATCGGAAACATAGGCACTGGTCGATGCGGTGCCAGTGCTTGTTCGCGGTGACATGACGCTCAACCAGAGATAGGCATTCGCCCCTGGCAACACCGTCGCGCCCGTGCTGGCAATGCCCAACCCGCGCACCTTCCATGTGACGGCCTGCGAAAAGAAATTCCAAGCGGCATTCGGGGTCGTGCTGGTCATGGACCTTGTCGTCGAACCCGACTCATTCACCATCGTCCCGACCAGCTGTCCGCCATTTTCCACGAACTTCGAGCCACCCGGCGACGGGTTGGGAGGATTCCAGAAGGAGACCGGCAATGAACCCGGAGCCGTCGCGGTGTAAATCCCATTGCCTGCCGGGATCCAAGGTCCCGGCACCACATCGAGCGCCGACACCGTCACCTGTTCACCATTGTAAGCCTCTATGACGATCGGGCTCAGCGCCGTGCCGCTGCGGGGCGGATTAATGGCTTCCCGGTAGGTGCCCGCGCGCAGCTTGACCGAATCCCCCGGCTGGGCCAAAGAGAGCGCTTTTTCGATCGTCACGAAGGGTGCCGACAGTGAGCCAACGCCCGAATCATTGCCCGAAGGCGAGACGAAAATATCCGCTGCGTGCGAAGCTTCCAGACCTGCCATGCATAGCAGCACGCAGACACGCATGCTCATGCGTGACAACATGACCATTGATAATGGTGTCTTTATCATAGAATTCCGTTTGTATTTTGGTGTGGCGGTGTCGCAGGGTAGTCTTTGCCGAGTGCTTTTACGGGTTTCGGAATTTTGCCCGGATCATAGACCTCGGGCCAATAGACGGGCCGCATTTCCTTGTCCATGCCCTCGATCTTCTTCTTTAGCTCATCCGTGAAGATTTCTTTGCGAGCCGGGTTGAAGGTCAAAGTCCCACGAAACAATTTCCAGTCCACCGGGTTGCTATTGGCTGTCTGGCGCGTTTCCAAGCCCCAGAATTGATCCGGCTCTTTGTCGGTGACCGGGTCGCCGCAGAGCGGGTCGTGGGGGAGATAGAGGGAACTGAAAACCGGTGTCTTGATTCCCCGGGAGACCGGATCGTCCACATTGTGGAAATGCAGGCCGTCAGGCGACCAGTGAATGCGGCCCTCCGTGAGGTCATATCCGAAGGGCATCAGGGCAATCCCGCCCCGATAAACCCAGGCAAAGGAGCCGTGACCGTCACAAATCGGATTGCCCTCATACTTCGTGTAAGGGCCGGTGATGGAGTCCGCCACCGCCACTCCCTGCCAGGTGCGGCCGGAACCTCCATTGATCGACCGGTTGGAGGCTTTGTAATAGACGAACCATTTGCCTTTAAAATAGACCGGATACGGATTGTTTACCTGGCCGTAGTCCCACGCTTCAGGGTCTTGCGAACGGGTGAAAAGCGGGCCTTCCACCGCGCGGTTCCAAGGTCCGGCGGGGTTGTCCGCGACCAGCAGGCCGATGCCGTAGGCATTGACCTTGCTGCCGTAGAGCGTCTTGGAGGGGTCTCGGGTGTTTCCGGCGTAAAACATCCAGAACTTCCCATCGAATTTGACCACCTGAAGACCCTCGCGCCATACATCGTCAAAGGACCCGGGTTCCCCATTGGGCATTTGATCGATCACTTCCCAGTTGAAGCCATCGACGGAAGTGAGGTAATGGTTCTTAGCACGAAAACCCAACCCCTCATTCTTGATGCGGGTATCCAAATGCATGAACCACACATGGTATTTGCCGCCATGATAAATGATGCGCGACGGCGACTCTTTCCACAGTCCGTCGTCAACCAGCGCCTTCTTGTCGCCGATATACTCGATTTCCTCCTCTTGCTTGCTGATCAACCGAATTTCGGGCACCCCCAGTTTGGCCTGCTCCCGGGTGAGGGGTGAGAAGATCTGCCCCACCAGCGGGACGCGAACCGCCTCCGTGGGGTAATCGTAGGCGGACTTGGCCGGACCGTCAGCGGGCAGCGCGAGCGTGGAGAGCATCCATGCGGCAATCGAGGAGACGGCAGGCTTCATTGGGGGAATGAAATGCTTTACGGGACGGGTTCAGCGATTATCCGGTGCCGGCTTGTCTTTCCCGCCGGCCCTTCGGAAAGGCATGGTGGCGGGGTCGTCGAACGGAACCTTGCCGTAGGCGGCGCGGGGCTCCTCGCTGGCGGGAGGCACTTTTAAGTCGGCGCGGAGGCGGGCGAGTTCGGTTTTCAGCATTTCAATGGTCTCCGCATACTTCGGATCGTTGATGAAGTTTCGGGTCTCATCGGGATTTTCCTTCATGTCATAGAGCTCCCAGTCGTCCACATCCGGCTTGTAGTAGTGGACCAGTTTGTAGCGGTCGGTCACGACGCCGTAATGTGGACGCACGCGGTGCCACCTGGGATATTCGTAGTAGTGGAAGTAGAAGCTCTGGCGCCAATCAGCCGGGGCCTCGCCGCGGAACAACGGCATCAGGCTCTGTCCTTGCATGTCGGCGGGTTGGGGCACGCCAGCGGCATCGAGGAAGGTTGGCGCGACATCGAGCAGGGAGACGATTTTTTCGGAGGTGGTTCCCGGTTTGATGACGGCGGGCCAGCGAGCCAGCAACGGCGTGCGGATCGACGGCTCCAGAATCCATCGCTTGTCGAACCACCCGTGCTCGCCGAGGAAAAAACCCTGATCGCTGGAGTAGATCACAATAGTGTTTTCGGCCAGGCCTTCCTTGTCCAGGTAATCGAGGATGCGCCCGACGCTTTCGTCCACGGACAAGGCGCTGCCGAGGTAATCGTGCATGTAGCGCTGGTATTTCCAGCGAACGAGATCCTGGCCCTCCAGATTGGCGGCATGGAATGCCTCATTGCGGGGGCCGTAGTAGGCATCCCACTCCTTGCGCTGCTCGGGCGTCAAATCAGGATGCGGATTCAGCTTGAGATGATCGTCGTTGAGGATCTTGCCGATTTCCATGCTGTTATCGCGCCAGGCAAGACCGCGATCGCCGCCGTAATCATCGAACAGCGTCGCCGGCTCCGGGTATTTCCGGTCCTTGTCGAACCCGAGATTCTTCAGCGCAGGGTCGAAATTCATGTGGGGTGCCTTATGCTGGGACATGAGCAAGAACGGCTTCGAGGGGTCGCGTTGCTTGAGCCATTCCAACGAGAGGTCGGTGATGACATCGGTGACATAGCCTTCGTGTTTGATCTTCTCACCATTGCGAATCATCGGAGGGTTGTAGTATTGGCCCTGATTGGGAAGGATTTCCCAGTGGTCAAAGCCCGTCGGGTCGCTCACCAGATGCCATTTGCCGATCAGCGCGGTTTGATAGCCCGCCTTCTGCAGCAACTTGGGAAAGGTCTGCTGGGTTCCATCAAAGGGCACGGTCTCATTATTATAGAAGCCGTGCAGGTGGGAATATTTCCCAGTCAAAACCGTCGCACGACTCGGCCCGCAGATCGGGTTGGGAACCAGGCACCGGTCGAACCGGATCCCATCCTTGGCTAACCGATCTATGTTTGGCGTCTGGATCAGATTCCGGTTGTCTCCATAGGCGCTGATCGCCGCAGGGGCATGGTCGTCGCTGAAGATAAAGATGATGTTGGGTCTGGCTCCTGATTTTGCCGGTTCTCCGGCAAGACCGAAGAGAGGGAACAACAATGCGTAGAGGACTGGCAGTTGGTGTTTCATAAATGTTGGATTGTAGATTCCGGTATTCGGCGATGGTCAGGAACATTCCCCTTTCAGGAGGCCAAATCATTCATGCATGCTCAGATTCACTTGACCTCGACGAAGCCCTGTTCAAAGAGCTTTGTCTTCATGGCTGCTTTACGCGCCTGGTGTGTTGAATCCGTGGCAAGATTGGTGAGTTCCAGCGGATCTTCGGCGTAGTGGTAAAGCTCCTCCATATCCCCGTTGTAGAAGCAGTATTTCCAACCGTCCTCGCGGATCATGGCGCAGCGGCCGCGCGTGGTGTATTCGACAAACCAGAACATGTCTTCCGCCGAGCGCTTCTTGTTGTAAGCCGGGTATTCCGCTTTGGGGATGGGAGCGGGCGGCATTCCCGGTTCTCCCACCTCGGAATAAATGACAGTGCGGTGCGAGTCCTTCCTCTCATTCAGCACCGGCAGGAAGGAGATGCCGTCGATCTGTTCGTCAATCCTCACTCCGGCTAATTGCAGCAGGGAGGGCATGACGTCGATGTTGCTGATTTGAGCGGGTGTCACACGGGCGAGTTGCTTATCACCGGGCATCTTGATGATGAAAGGGATCCTGATCAGCGATTCGTAGAATCCCTTGGTTTTGCAAGGCAGGCCGAACTGTCCGCCGAAACAGCCTTGATCGCTCGTGAACACAATCACGGTGTTATCGTAAAGACCCTTTTCCTTGAGCGCCTCGACCAGCCTGCCGACCGATTTGTCCACGAAGCTGATCTGCCCATACATGACGGCGAGAATCTTCCGGCGGTCCTCCTTCGACATGGTGTCAAATCCCGCGCACTGGGATTGGACATAATGAGCAAATGGGTGCGTCTCCCAGTCGATCTCCTCCATGCCCGCAAGGCTGATCTGATCAAGCTGGTTTTTATACATGCTGAAGTAGGGCTCGCAGACGATGTTTGGCCAGTGCGGCGCGGGAAAGGCCATCTGGAGAAAAAACGGCTCGCCCTTGTTCTGATCAACAAACGCGATCGCATCGTCGGTGATGCGCGCGGTGATGGTCTGCTCCTCGGGAAAAGGCTCTGGAAAATCGATGAGACCCTCCAACAGCTTGTTCCCCAGCCTGGATGGCGGGCCGCTGGTGGTGAGGAAATCCCGCACGGCCTTGTCAGAGGGACTTAAGCTCTCCGCCGAGTCCTCCTCCCCTTTTCCCCACGGGCTGTATTCCGAGAAACCATCAAACCACTTTTTCGCGTAATCGCCCTGAAAGGTGTGGTTCTTGCCGGCCAAACCCAGTCTGTATCCAGCCGCTTTAAGAGGCTCGAGCAGTGAAAACTTGCCGATCAGACTCTTCTTCTTGTTATTGAAGCATTGATTTTGAGAGGCGTATCTCCCGGTAAAGAAACTCGTGCGGCTGGGACCACAAAGCGGTGCCACCGTGAACGCATTTTCAAAGCGTGTGCCTTCTTTCGCCAACGCATCGAGATTGGGCGTCTTGACCACTTTGTCGCCATAGCAGCCCAAAGAATCCCAACGCTGGTCGTCGGTCATGATGACAATGATATTGGGTCTCGTCGCCGGTTTCTCCGCTTTCCCAGTAACGCAGGCGAGAGGAAACGTCAGCGCGGCGAGAAGAGTCGAACATTTTTTCACGGATGTTGGATTATTGATGTCGGCATGGGTGGCCTTACTGCGTCGAGAAACTCCAAATATCGCCCTTGCCCACAGTCTGGTCGGGCATCACAGCATCGACCCGCCAGAAATACGATTGCCCGGTGGAAAGCTGCGGGAGAGTGAAGACATTCGCTTCGCCTTGGAATGTTTGTGGCTCGGCGTTTGCCAGCCCCTCCTCCGAGGCGGAGAAACGGACCGTGTGAGCGACCGCCCCGTAGGCGGGCTTCCATATGAGAGCGTCGCGATCTTTTGGCACACCCTTCGCCTTGTCGGGCACGATCGGAAAGCTCGCCTTTGCCAATCTCTGGCCGGGAATCCAATAGACGGGATCCCCGCGTTCATATGCTCCGATATCGGGAGCTGTTCCGACGACCGTGCCGGTGATTCTCTCGACCACGACGCCGCCATCAATAATGCCCGTGGCATCGGCGGCGGGACGGAAGTCGAACCACGCCGCATTGACGAGCTGTTTGGCGGGGTCGAAGGATGTGGTGTTGTTGCTGTTCAACTTCAACGTGCCCAGGGGCTTTGCATTCCACCAGCCGTAATAAGAATCGGCCAGGTTGTTGGCCAAACTGCTGTGGATGTTATGGTCGGCTTGGACCGACGGCATAAGAATCGCGCTTTTGATGTCGTTGTAGGCGCTGTGGTTGAAGACCGTGTTGTTGAGACAGTGATTGGCTTGGTCCGGTGTCGGGTTGTCCGGGCTTTTGATCTCGATGCCGCAAGCCCCCAAATTCCAGCTCACATTGTGGTCCACTGTGAGGCCGGCCGTCTTGTCATCCCCTCGGATGCCGATACCCCCACCCCATTTGAACGGAGGCTCCCCGGAGTAGCCGCCATGCACCCAGTTGTGGTGAAAGCGGGTTCCTGCGCAAAATACATTTTGGGTGTAGAGCGCGGACGTGTCCTTATTGCCGCCATGGCAAGCGAGGAAGGAATCACGAATTTCGTTCAGATAAAACTGGTTGCCCTCTTGTGCGACCTGCACCTGAATCCCGCCGCTGCGCGCAAAGGTGTTGTGGCGCACAATGGCACGTCCCGCCTTGCCGACCATGGCCGGCCACGCCTTGCTGACCTGCAAGGGCGGATAGGTGAGAGAAGTAGTATAACAGAAGTCAGTAAAGAGGTTATTCTCGATCAGGTTGTCAAAGCCTCCGATGTAGAGACCGCTGAGTGCCCCATACGCGAACGTGTTGTTCACCACTTGCGAGTTGTCCACATCCATGGTCGGCATGATCTTGTCAAACTCCGCCGCGGGATGACCTTTGGGTAAGCTCAGGTAATCACTCCACGAGCTTTCGATGACGCTGTTGTTGCGAAAGACAATGTTCTTGCTCCTGCTGTTGTAGTTGTTGCCGAACTTGAAGGCCGTTCCGAAGAATCCGATGCCATCGATGGTCAGGTAGCTGGAATCCTTGTCCGCCGTGAACCCCCAATCGCGCTTCTTGATCTCAAGCTGCCCCGTGGCGGGATTCTTGCCGTTCGGGGCATACACATAGAGCTGCTTGGCCGCGGAGTCGTAGAACCACTCTCCCGGCACGTCCAGAAACTGACGCATGCCGAAGAGGAAATAGAGGTCGTCCTTCAGGTGCGGATTGCCGCCCTGCTCGTCTTTTTTAAAGACACTTGTTCCCAAGTCTTTTGCGTAATTGAAGGTAGTTGATCCCGCCGTGTGGTTCATCACCGGGCGGGTCCAGGAAAAGAACTGATGATCCACATTCAGCAAGGCCTGCGCGCTGGTGACATCCCATCCCGTGGCCGCCAAATCGGAGTCCACGATCGTCCCATAGCCGTTGCCCTCGGCGTCGACCGTCGCCCAGACTTCCGGTGCGAAGAAGTTCCAGTCGCCCTTGGCATCCCTCGGCACATTGGGCCAGCGCGCCTCGATCATCGGTTTGCCGTCGAAGAACAGCTGGGAGATCGACCCGGCCTCATAGGGGGCAACATAGACCCCCGCCTGCGGCGTTTCCTGCCATTCGAGCGCGAGCACATCGAGTCCGGAAATGACGGCTTTTTCCTGACTATGGGCCGTCAGCGTGATCGGCGCACCTTCCGTGCCAGACTTGCCAGTCAGCTTGACAGACTGTCGGTAGACGCCCTCTCGCAACGCGACGACGTCTCCGGGTTTCGCCTGCTCCAAGGCATGCTGGATCGTGGCGAACGGCGCTTCCAGAGTCCCTGGTTGCGTGTCACTTCCGTCCGGGGCGACATAAAAATCCGCAGCCGGGGCGGGCACGTTCCCACTGCCGGCCTGCAGCTTCGCCGTCGATTCCAAAGGTTCTTGAAGTGCGGGAGAAGTGAATGTCCCTGCGGTCGGGTTTTGATCCTCCTTGCAGCCGGCCATGGCCAGCGAGAAAGCAACCAAGGGAACACACAATATTAGATGACGCATACGAAGCATTAACGGGGTTTGGAATCTGGTCGGTGGCAGGAAAAGCAGGCTGGCGGTGTTCACGGTTCGGACACGGAAGCCCGGGGTTATTCGATCGGCGGCGTGTGAGCGCGGGCCTTAAAGGTAACAGTGACCGGTTCTCCCGCTCGCACGGTGATGGTCTGACCGATGCGGTTGTTTGCTGTCACGGTAACATAGCTGGAATCGGATTCGCCTGCGAAAGAGTCGTTGGGAATCGCCTCGGCACTGTATTTCCACGCCTTGGGCCCCGCATCAGCCGACTTTTCCTCAAAATCACCATTAACGATTTTGGCCCCTTCGACCGAAACATCGTCGAAGTCGACTTTTAACACGAGGTCCGGATCTTCCTTAGGCGGGTATTCGCCCTCCAACGAGAGCCAGACATATCCGGAATTCGCCGGAGTGAACGTGAGCGAGTATTCTTTCCACCCGGCGGTCGAGGTCGTTTTCAGGCCTTTGGCGCGAATGATGAACGGCCGTTGATCCTCGGGGCCGAAAGTCAGGTTTTCCACCTGCATCGTGTCACTGGCGGCATCGGGGGTCAGGGTATTCTCATCCTTCGCTGCGTTGAGGGTTATGATCGGACGAACGTTTTGGATTCGCGGGTCGGCGGCATGGACCGAAGCGAGAGTGAGGAGTGCAGGTATTGCGAGTAGTATTTTATTCATTGGTTTGGATATTGAGTTCATAGGGTTTCGGTGAAAGTTGTTCGTCATGACCTTCAGTGCGCCGCCCCTTCCCTGGCAGCGGCATCATCCGACGTATCAATATTGAAAGGAGCCAGCCAGCTGACGACGAGGGATGGAACCGTCGCAAACATCACGGCGATGAAGAACCACTGGTAGCCGATGGCATCCGCCAGCACTCCACTCACCATGCCGGTGATCATCATGCACATCGCCATCAACCCTGTGGAAATCGCATAGTGCGCGGTCTTGTAGTTTCCGGGTGCGACCTGCTGCATCATGTAGAGCATTAGGGCGACCGAGCCGATGCCGAAGCCCAGCTTCTCGATGACAAAGACGACGGTGATCACGGTCACGTCCGTCGGCATAAACACGCTCAGATAAACAAAAGTGAGGTGGGGCACGTTGAGCATGAGACAGAGCGCGATCAGCGAACGCTTGAGCGTGAAGCGTGCCGCGATCCATCCCCCGATGAGGGCGCCGATGATGAAGGCGGCGGACCCGAACGTGCCGTTGATATTGCCAACCTGGATATTGTCCATACCCAGGCCGCCCGCCTCCCGTGAATCGATCAAGAACAACGGGCCCAGCTTTTCCAAAAAGCCCTCGCCGACGCGATAGAAGAGAATAAAGGCGATCATCAGCCAGATGTCCTTCTTTTTGAAGTAGCTGGCAAAAACATCACCAAACTCATGGATGACATGCTTCAGCCCGGTCCTTTGATCATCCAGTTGGGCGGCCTTGCTGCCGATGGGCAGGAAGATGCGGTGCCAGATACCCATGAGCAGCATGACCACGCCCATGAGCCCCATCACAATCATCCAGGAATGGGTCCAACTCAGGCCCAGACCCTTCTCGGACGAATGCAGGTAGCCGGTGAACGAGACCAGCAAACCCGAGGCGAGGATCTTGCCCGCATACCAGCAGACACCCTGCAGGCCGATGTAGCGCGCCTGCTCGGTGCTGGACATGGCATTGATATAGACGCCGTCGGCCGCGATATCGTGGGTGGCGGAAAGGAACCCGACCACCCAGAACAACGCAATCGTGATGGGCAGGTAGCCCGGCAGGGGCAACGCCAGGGCGACGCACCCCAAACCCACCGCCATGGCAAACTGGGTGAACAAAACAAAAAACTTCTTGGTTTTGAAAATGTCGACGATCGGCGACCAAAGCGGCTTGATGACCCAAGGCAGATACATCGCCCCCGTATAGAGCGCGATCTCCGAATTGGTGAGCCCGAGGTTCTTATACATAATCGACGCAACGACCGAGACGGTGATCATCGGCACGCCCATCGTAAAATAGAGCGTGGGCATCCAGAACAGCGGGTGCAGGCGTTTGGAGGGAGCATTCATTGGCATCGTTCTAGATTCTACTTGTAAAAACGGCGGCCAGCTTGGCGAATTCGCGCCGAATTCCCCCGCGATGGAACGCTTTGTTTCCGCCGGAACACAGACAACCCAAATGCAGAAGCACTCTGCCCAGGGAGCTGTTGGCAAGAAGTCCTTTCATGTTGCTAAAGGGATTCTCATCGCGGTGGGTTCAATCCTTCGTCACTTCCTCTCGAGCACGAAATCGAGGACATTCTTGAGCGGAACCTCCGCGTAACCCATGCAGGTGTCCGCCGCGCCGTAGTAAATCTTGATCATTCCCTCCTCGCAGAGGACGCCGCAGTTGAAGATGACGTTCCCAAAGAATCCGAATTTCTCATAGTCGGTTTCCGGTTCCATGAGCGGGGCCTTGCCCTTGGCGATGACCTTGGTGGGATCGTTCTTGTCGAGGATGACGACGCCCAGGCAGTAGCGGTGGGTCGAGTCGGCTGCGTGATAGATTTCCACCCAGCCTTCCTCTGTTTCGAAGGGAACGGCGCTGCAGCCGATGCGGCCGCCGTCCCAGTCGTTGGTGTTGACCTCCATCAACTGCTTGTGATTGCCCCAGCAGGTGAGGTTCGGCGACTCGGAGATCCAGATTTCGCGGCGGCGGTATTCCGCAGAAGCCGGCCGGCAGAGGGCATAGTATTTCCCGTTGATCTTGCGTGGGAAGATGCAGACATCCTTGTTGTCCGGCGTGAAGATGCAGCCGAGGCGTTCGTAGTTCTTCCAGTCCTTGGTGCGGGCCAGATTGGTGGTCACCCCGATGCTCGCGCAGGCACTGTAGTTGATGTAATAGTAGCCTTCCTCCTCGATGAAGGTGATGCGGGGATCCTCGATGCCGAATTCCTCATACTTGCTGCAGGGATACATGGCGGGCTTTTCCTCGATCTCGAAATGAATGCCGTCCTTGCTGCGCGCAAGGCGCAGGTGGGAAATGGAGGTCAGCACGCGCAGGATTTCCTTGCCACTGCTGTCCGTGCGCAGCACGAAACGGCTGTCGCGGAAATCATAGGACGGATCGTTCTTGGGCAGACGATGGAAGAGGACTTTTCCCGCGTCTTCCGAGTAGTAGGGCGCCAGGAAGATGTTCGGATCGGCGTCGGGAAGCGGAGTTTCAGCGACGCGGAGGAGAAGATAGACTTCGTCACCCACGCGATGGCAACCCGCATTCATAACATACTCGACTTTCCAGCCGGGCTGAGAAGGCTTCACGTCCTTCACGGTGATGATCGGGTTGGCTTCGTGACGAACGACGTTCATTGCGTTTGTTATGGTTTCCATGATTTGATGTTTTCTTGTGGTTATTCTTTGGAGCTCGCGGGTTTCGCGGGTTGTTTCAAAAGGGTGAATACTTCCTGCCAATTTGCTCCGGCTACCCACGGTTCGGCGTCTGCTTCGTAGGCACCCAGATCGGGGGCCTTGCCCTTAAACCCGTCGGTGTAGCCCGCAATGGCAACTCCCGCATCAATCAGGGGGGAGCCAGCCAGAGGCCGGAAATCGAATTTAGCCGGATCCTTCAAGAACGCCTTGGCATCCTGCCCGCGCAGGTTATGGTGAATGCGTTCGGAGTCGGCAAGTTGGTCGTCCAACTTGTGGCTGCCGACCAGATTGCGGCTGATGTTGTTCACCGCCTCCGACCAATGGTTTTGCCTTTGGAGTTGCGGCCATTGCACCGCCCAGACCTTGATCGGCTCCGCCATCTTGTCGAAAATGATGTCCATCTGCGGCGAGGTGGGCTCACCAATCCCGAAAATCGTATTGTTGAAAGCCCGGTTGTCCTCCCCCTTCATGATGATTCCGATCTGGCCACAATCCCAGACGACATTGTGATGGAAGATGTTGTTCCGCGACTGGTCGTCGGCGCGGATGCCGATGCCGCCGTGCCCGCCACGGCCAGAGTAGCCGTCGGTCACGCAGCCGTGGACCCAGTTGTAGCGGACGATGCTGCCGCGCGAAAACGGCCAGCAGCCATAGACCAGTGAGACATCCTTGCAGGCGAGGCCGCCGTCGTGGATGTGGTTGTATTCCACGATGCTGTCGGCCGCGTGGTAAACGAGGAGGCTGCTTCCGCCGTTGTAGAGAGTGTTGCCGCGGGCGACGTTGCCGGTGGATGTGACCTCGGAATTCTCGATCGTGCGCGGCGTCGGCGGATATTGGATCGTGTCGAACCAGTTCACCCCGAGATGCGGGCTGGCGGAGAGTTGCAGGGCCGGGTAGATGAGGGTGCCGCTCCAGTTGACGTCGTGGATGATGCAGTTTTCGACCGTGTTGTGCGCGCCCATCACCATCAACCCGAGGTTGTTGGTATAGGCCAGCGAGCAGCGCCGCACGGTGTTGTGGTCGCCGGTGATCCTGGTGAAGACGGATTCGCGGCGATCCTGATCGTATTCGGTGATCGTGCGCGAATAGCTGGGGTAGAGCAGTTCGCAATTCTCGACCAGCGTGTGGTCGCAATCCTCCAACCGGAAGGTCGTGGCAAAAAAGGTGATGCCCAAAATCTCAATGCAGTTCTTGTTCTTGGCCGTGATCGCGTAGTTTCTTTTCTTGTAGCGGACCTCCAGTTTCGAGGGGTCCACTCCCCCGGGCGCGTAGAGGTAAAGAGCTCCGCTTTCCGGGTCCTGAAACCACTCGTTCTCGACGTCAAGAGCCTCCAGTTTGCCGAAGAGGTAAAAGTAATCGTCGCTCCACATTTCCGCGACCCTTTCGGGCTTCTTGCTCGACAGCTTTGGGTCGGTGTCGCAGAGACCGACGAGGTCGGCATCGTATTCCAGCTCCGGCGAGCCTGCCGTGTGCTTGGTGATGGGGCGGTTCCAGGTCCACCACTGGTGGCCGACATTCAGGTAGGCCATCGCTCCCGTCCAATCGATGCCGGAGTCGGCGATCTCCTTGCTAACGATCCGGCCATGCGTGCTGCCGGGATCGACTTTCGCCCAGCGCGAACGGTCGTAAACCTGATCGAAGCCAGCATTCGGCCAGCGGGCTTCAATCATCATATCGCGGCCGATGAAGAGTTGTTCGATGCCCTTGGGCGCGGCAATTTTGTATATTGAGCCCTTGTGCTTTTCCCACTGGCCGGTCACGATTTCCGTGCCGTCAAAGACCACGGCCTCGCCCGGAACCGCCAGAAGCCGCACGGGCTTGTCCGCAGCTCCCGAGGACTTGAACTCCGCCGTTTCGCGGTAGGCGCCTCCGCGCAGCTTGCAGACATCGCCGGCTTGGGCGCGGTCAAGTGCGGCCTGCACCGTGCGCAGCGGGGCCTGCTCGGTTCCTTCGTTCTGGTCGTTTCCCGAGGGCGCCACGAACCAATCGCGGGCATTTCCAGAGACGGTAAGCGCGAGGAGGGTCATCAGGGAAAGGCAGTTGCGCAAATTATTCATAAAACTTCCGCCGGTGCTCCTTGGCAATTTGCTGGAGTTGCTCCGCCACCTCGGGATTTTCAGCGATCACATTCGTGGTTTCTCCCGGATCGGCTTTCAAATCGAACAACGACAGCTCGATCTGTCGTTTCTCATACTCCCCCGGAACCCCATCGCGGCCCATTTTCGCCGGATGGTTGTAATCATGGGGCAAATGCAATTTCCAGCGACCATCCCCACTCATCACCGCTTCAAATTTTTTGACGAAGGTGACAGGGTAGTAAGCGTGCGGATTCTTAGCTCCGTCCTCACCGGAAATCAGGGGCCAGAGGTTTTTTCCGTCGATCTCGTTGTCCGGCAGTGCCGCTCCGGTCAAATGACAGAGCGTCGGCAAGAGATCGATCGAGCAAAACATCGCATCAGACGAACTGCCCGCTTTGATCTTGCCGGGGTATTTGATGATCAGCGCCGACTGCGTGCCGCCGTTGAAACTGGTATTCTTGCCCTCCCGGAACGGCGTCGTGCCTGCATGGTTTCCCCAGAGAGTCCATGGGCCATTGTCCGAGGTCATGATCACAATCGTATTTTCCTCGAGGCCGTTTGCTTTGAGCGCGGCCGTGATCTGACCGATCGCATCATCCAGCTCCATAATCACGTCGCCGTAAGGTCCCGCGCCTGATTTGCCCTTGAAAGCCTCGCTGCAATACAGCGGGACATGCGGCATGGTAAACGGCACGTAGAGAAAAAACGGGGAGGCTTTGTGACGGTTGATGAAATCGACCGACTCTGCCGCAGCCCGCGCCGTGAGGGTCTCTTGAAACTCCGGAGTCACCCGCTCGCAGGTCACCTTGTCGTTCGTCCAAAACTTGAGGTGGTAATCCGCCCACTTTTCCGGGTCCCTGTTGTTCCGATCCCACATGTCATTCGAGAGCAACAGGCCCGCAGACTCGTCGAATCCTCGCGCGGAGGGTCGCGTTTCAGGCTCCTCGCCGAGGTGCCACTTGCCGAACATGGCGGTCGCGTAACCGCTTTTCTTCAGGACCTCGGCCATGGTGGCGAACCTCCGGTCCAGCCCCTTCTCGCCCGGCATGAGGGCACCGAACATCCTGGTGCGCTCCGGATAGCAACCGGTCAGCAGGGCCGCCCGCGAGGCCGAGCAGACGGCCTGGGGAACGAAGAAGCGGTTGAAGCGCCCCCCCTCGGCCGCCAGACGCTCCACATTCGGCGTCGGATACGACGGATCTCCAAAGGGGTGAAAATCGCCATACCCACCGTCATCAAGAAAAATGACCACAACGTTCGGCGGCGTGTCAGAAAACGCGCCCGTCGCGGAGTGGACCAGGCAGAGCGTCAGGAGGGTGAAAATTTTGGTTCTCAAATCGCAGGGATTACATGGGGGATGTAAATTTCTCCCGGATAGGCTGAACCATGGAATTCCGGCCAGGGGAGAAGATGATGAGCTTGTGTTTCCCGTAATAAAGAGGAGCCTCCCCGGTTGCACAAGGGATTCCGCGTGACATATCATGCTTTTTATGTGCAGATTTTGTTAAATTCCTGAGACGTCCCCCGCAGATGAAATCCCACCCCCACATTCTCATGTATATGCAGTTCTATTACTCGAGCGAGTTGCACCGCGGGATCGCGCAGTATGCCCGTGAGGCTGGATGGAGCCTCAATATCTCGATGTATCGCAGCGGACACCTGCCCAATCGCAAGTGGGACGGCGTGGTCGGGGCGTTTTCCAGAGATGACGAGTTTTACAAAAATTTTGTGAAACCGAATCGCATCCCGGCTGTCAGCCTGACCGAAACACGATCCCTCCCCTGTGTATTGCCGGATAACACGGCCATAGGGGGAATGGGAGCAGCCCACTTGATCGAACTGGGATACAAGAATCTTGCCTTTTATTACTGGCAGTCCGAACAGCACGAGAAACTGCGGTCCAACGCCCTGCAAGACGCCTTGAACCAGAAGATCCACCGGTTTTTCGAAATCAATCACACCGCCAATCCCCGCGTCCGGCGCCAGCGAATGGTTACGCGACTCAGCGTGCTGAAGCGGCAACTCAAACGCCTGCCCAAACCAATCGCGATCATGGCACCAATGGACGATCTTGCGGTTGAAATCATTGATGTTTGCATGGAAATGGGTTTGAAAGTCCCCCAGGAGGTTGGCGTTCTCGGCGTCAACAATGACAATTTGATTTGTGATTTCACTCCCGTCCCGATTTCCAGCATCGACGACGACGAATACAGAATCGGCTACGAGGGAGCGGCCCTGCTCGCCCGCATCATGCGGGGCGAAAAACCTCCAAAAGACCCGCTCTTGATCCAGCCAAAAGGTGTCCATATCCGGAAGAGCACCGATCTTCTCGACATCTCCGACGTGCCGGACCGCCACGTCGCCATCGCCGTCCGTTATATTGCCGAGCACTACAGCGAACCGATTACGACGGATGACGTGGTCCGCGAAGCGGGCCTTTCCAAGAGCTCATTGCAGGATCGTTTTATGCGGCACGTCGGACGCACGATTCATGAGCAGATTCTACGGAAACGCATCGGGTGCGCCAAGCGCCTGCTCGAAACCACCAACAACAAGACCGCCTCGATCGCCCGGGAATCCGGATTTGGTTCTCGCGAACGCTTTAGCAAGGCCTTCAAGCTGACCGTCGGAACGAATCCGGCGGACTACCGGAATGCGAAGGCTTAGGCGATGAAACGCGCCGGTTACTGGCTGGTCTGCGCCTTCAAGGTCGCGGGATCTTTCATCGCCAGTTCGGCTTCGGCCTGCGTGAAGCCGTTTCCCCTTGGAAATCTGAAGCGATTTTCTGAGGAAGTGCGCATGGAATAGTTGGGAGGAATTAGCGGGACGGCCGAATGGAGAAACGTCCCAATCAGAGATCAAAGATACGCATCTCAACGGCGCCTCCACAACGACTTGTGTGTGACACGATACGCGAATCGTGTGACACTTTAAACGGGAGGAGATAACACATCGTTTGCTTTTTTCGGTAACCGCGTTAAGGCAGCGCTTCCCCGCGCGGCAGAGCATCAAAACGAGAACCGCAGGCGAAGGTATTCTTTACGTCGCAATTCGTGCGATTTATGCTGCCAAAATGAAAATATTCTCACTACTGCATGGCGCGGGTGCTCGAGGGTTGAATCCGATGGCCGGTAAGTCGCAATGCATGAGGAGCAAACTGATTGCGGGAGGGCTACTGCTTTCCTCCTTCCTCTCCGTGGCAGAGGCAAAAAACGTGGTGTTTTTTGTCGTCGACGACCTGCGTCCCAGGTTGGGGTCATACGGAGATCCCGTGGCCGTCACCCCGGCGATTGATTCCCTGGCAAAGGAAGGCAGCCTGTTCAACCGGGCCTACTGCCAATACCCCATTTGCAACCCCTCCCGAACGAGTTTTCTTTCAGGATTGCGGCCGGACAGCACAGCCGTTTACGGCAACGATCAAAAGCCCGAAGTGGCTTTGAGGGGTGTGCCCGTGCTGAACCAGTACTTTGCAAGCAATGGGTTCGAGGTGCTCGGATTCGGAAAAATTTATCATTCGGGCATCGGGCCCGATGGAGGATGGAGCCGACCCTATACGGAGTCCCAATGGCTCGACTATGTCCGACCGGAAAACAAGGCCATCGGCGATCAGTGGTTCTCCCCCAACCGTCCGAAGGAGCAGAGGGTACCCTCGAGCTGGGAGGCCGAAGCTGTGGCCGACGATGCCTACGCCGACGGCCTGATGGCACGAGAGGCGGTCAAGTCGCTGAAGGAACTGGCCGCTCAGAAGAAGCCGTTCCTGATGGTGGTCGGCTTCCGGCACCCCCATCTGCCCTGGTGTGCGCCGAAAAAGTATTGGGATCTCTACGACAGGGAATCCCTGCCGCTGGCAACCAACAGGCAATTTCCCGCCGGGGCTCCCAAGGTCGCAACCAATGATTTTGGGGAGTTGTGGTCCTATGCGGACATACCGGCCGGCCGGCCGCTGACCGAAGCGCTTGAGAGGCAATCCCTGCACGGCTACTACGCTGGCGTGAGCTACGCTGATGCCCAGGTGGGAAAAGTGATCTCCGCCTTGAAGGAACTGAACCTTTTCGACGACACGGTGATCGTTTTGGTCGCGGACAACGGGTATCAACTGGGGGACAATGGGGTGTGGTGCAAGGGCGTCAACTGGGAGGCGACAAACCGCGTGCCCTGCTTGTTACGTGTGCCGGGGCTCGGACAATCCGGCCAAACCATCAACCGTCTCGTCGAGTTGGTCGACATCTACCCAACTGTGTGCGCTGCCGCAGGGCTGCCGATCCCCGGCCATTGCGAGGGAAAAAGCCTTCTGCCCCTGATGGACGATCCGAAGGCACCATGGACAGACATCGCATTCACCCAGCTGCAGAGGGGCAAGGTGATGGGACGCTCGATCCGAACGGATCGTTTCCGGTTCACGCTTTGGGAACAGGAAGACGGATCACTTGTCGGGAGTGAACTCTATGACCACCAAAACGACCCGCAAGGAAACGTCAATCTGGCCGGACACCCGGACTGGCAGGACCAAGTCCGAGAGCTCACCAGCCTGCATCGGAAGCAATGGCCCGCGGGTCGCAAGCATTCACAGACAGGCCCGGAGTGAGACGTGGGCCCGGCTTCGCCGGTTTCGGGCTGATTCGGCAGGGCTTTTCATCCCCGATTAGTCCCCACGGCGCAGGCTGAAATCAGGATCACCCGCGGCGCTTTGCCGGCGCAGTGGAATCGCGCACCTGCAACTCGGCCTTCAAGAAGTATCGTTCAAACTGCCTCGTTTTGGACACCATGACCGCGTCCTTCAACAACGAGACAGCATGCTGGGTCAATGCGCCGAGAGGTTGGCGGATCGTCGTGAGCTTGGGTGAGCAGGCCGCTGCCCAAGGGCCATCGTCAAAGCCAATCACAGAAATGTCGCCAGGGCATTTCAGGCCACTCTCTTTGACCTGATCAATGACCCCGAAGGCGATGCTGTCATTTGCACAGATGATGGCCTCCGGAATTTCACTTTTTGCCATAAAAAATTGACACCCTGCACGCCCGGAGTCCTGCTCAAAGGAATCGCGGAAAACCATATTTTCGTTCCAGTCGATTCCAGCCTGGGCCAGAGCGTCACGATAGCCGTGTTCACGGTCAAGAAAGTCCCGCGAGGTCTGGGGGCCAAGGATCAAGCCGATCCGCTTGTGACCGAGGTCCAGGATGTGTCGAGCGGCCTTGAACGCGCCGGTGTAGTTGTCTACGCCAAGAACATGACACTTGACATTTTCCATCGGGCACTCGGGAGGAAGCGTGGAACTCAACAGAATCAGCGGGCTGTAAAATCCCGCCAGTTCATCAACCTGAGCGTTCGTCAGAGGGAAGCCGGCATAGATGAGACCCGAGATCCCGAGCCCTTTGCGGCGAAACTCTTCGATGACGCTTTTTCCACCAAGGACGACGGTATTGATCCGCACCTCCCAGCCCGTTTTTGCAACGGCCCGTATCAGCCCCCCCATCAAACGACCGTAGAATTCGCTGAAGAAGACGTCATCCTGCTCCGGGATCAGAAGCCCAAGTGTCGAATTATGTCCTTTCTGGATCAGTCGTGCACCAGGGTTGGGACGAAAGCGCATCCTGTCGGCCAGTTCCAAGATTTGGTTCCGGCGGGATTCCTTGACCAAATGAGAGGTACTTGGGTTCAGTGCGCGGGAAATGGTCGCGGTCGAAACGCCGAGTTCTTCCGCCAAGAGGCAAATCCCACGCAATTTCTTTTTGAACTTTTTTGTGATCTGAGCCAATACAACCACATCCTGCGACAGAATAAAAAGATTTGCAACCCTGCCGTGCGGAGCAGTTGGAGTTTCGTCCGAGGTGACCGATATTCTCGAAGAGACACTTTCAACGAAATCTGTGCCGACGACAGGGTCCCCAACCGGCTTCGCAAGCCCCCGGCCGAGAACTTCGCGTCACCCAGAATACGCCTCAGCGCTGAACAGAGCGATGCGGCCCAACCCGGCCTGTTGGGGAGGTGAGTGGAAACCTGATGCAAATATTTGCAACTTTCGGTGGCGCGGTGAGTTTAACCCAGATTATGATATTTCCCTCTCTGAAAGCATTAAGAAGAGAGTGGCCCGATCAAGACGCTTGCCTTGGGCGGAGTTCACACGGCCAGCCGCTTTTTACCAGTAAATCCTATGAAAAAAAGGTCCATCTCACCCTGATCCTGCTCTTACCAGCACTCAGCCTGGCAACAGCCCAAGACAAAAAAGCCGCCCGAAAAGAGGCTCGGGTCAAGGCAGCGGAAACCCAGTCTGCGGGGGAAGCGCCTTCCACAGCCGGGGCCCCTCCCGCTGTTCCGGTGCCCGCCATGACCGGCCTTCGTTTGAACTCTCTTTTCTGCGATCACATGGTGCTGCAGCAGAATATGAACAACACCATCTGGGGATGGGCCGACCCCGGAGAGAAAATCACCGTGGAAGCCTCCTGGGGTGCCACGGCTTCGACCCAAGCGGATGCCGCCGGTAAATGGAAGGTCCTGTTGGATACACCCGGCCATGGAACCGGCTTTTCAATCAAGGTTGTCGGATCCAAGACGATCGATATCAAGGATGTCGCGATCGGGGAGGTCTGGCTCTGCGCCGGGCAGTCCAACATGGGCTGGAGCGTGGGCAACTCCTTTGAGGCGGAATCGGAGGCCTCAGTCAATCTGCCCAACCTCCGCATCTTTAAATCCGCCCGCGAACACTGGCACGAGCCGCTGGAGGAAAAACGCGATCTGCTTGATCAATGGAAACCGTGCACTCCGGAAGTCGCCGCCGAGACCTCGGCCGTCTCGTATTATTTCGCAAAGAAGCTCCATGAGGAACTTGGCGTTCCCGTCGGGATCATCCAGCAAGCCTATGCTGGCACGCCGATCGAGGGCTGGATGCCGTGGGACGTTCAGATGGATATGGCCCAGTCGCAGGCGCAAAAAGCCGACGGCGATAAGTCTGCACAAATTCAAAAGGAAAAAAAAGGCGAAAGCCCGGAGAAGGCCATCGCGGCCTTTAACAAAGAACTGGCTGAATATAACTCCAAGGTGGGAGCGGGAGAAACCATGAAAAACAAGAACCGACCGCTCCAGCCTCCCTCCATCACCAAGCCCGCCGACATGGGCAACCAATATCCGGCTCACATCTTCAACGCCATGATCCATCCGGTCAGGCCTTACGGGATAAAAGGTGCCCTCTGGTATCAGGGCGAGCGCAATTCCAAGACCGTGCCCCAAGCGCTGGCCTACCGCGAGCAACTGGAGCGGCTGATCACCTACTATCGCACGTCATGGCACGAACTCTCCGGCGGCAATGTTTCCAAGGAATTCCCGTTCTTCTTTACCCAACTGCCAAGCTGGACTGCTGAACAGACGCAGCCGGTCGAGGGCATCGAGGCCACCTGGGCCGCCAATCGCGAGGTGATGCGGCTTGTCAGCAAGGAATTCCCCAATACCGCCATGGCTGTGAGCATCGATACCGGCGATGCCGTGTCCCTTCATCCTAAAAACAAAAAGCCCATCGGCATCCGCCACGCCTATCTCGCGCTCAAGAATGTCTATGGCAAAGACATTGTCCCCTCCGGACCGCGCTATCTCAGCCAGAAGATCGAAGGCGACAAGATCGCTCTCTCCTTCGACTCCGTTGGCAGTGGTATAATGGCGGCGAGACCCGGTAAGCTGGACACTTTTGCCATTGCTGGTGAGGACAAGAAGTGGCATTGGGCCGATGCCGAGATTTCCGGAGACAAAGTCGTTGTGTCGTCGAAGGAAGTTCCGTCGCCAGTTGCGGTTCGCTACGCCTGGGCCATGAACCCCTCCCAGCGCAACCTGCTCTATAACAAGGAGGGACTTCCCGCTTCGCCGTTTCGGACGGACGAGTGGCCGCTCTTCGACCCCAACGATCCCGCCGTGGAGGTCGAAAAGCCGGAAAAAACCGATGAGAGTCAGGATGCCAAAAGGACCGGGACCGATTGGGCACGCCCCCCCATGACTCAATAACGTCAGCAAGTCCCTTGCTCCTGTCCTCCCACCAAAGATGAGCCGTATCTGTGCACTCCTCAGTGCCCTGTTGCTGAGCGCGCCGGCCGATGCTGTGGCAACAGACGCGCAATCTGCCGCGGTTGGTGCCCCGACTTCCGCCAAGAAAGGGGCGGCAGGTCAAGCCAAAGACGCGGGGAAGGCGCTGCAGGAGAGCGGTGTTTCCTGGCTCTATAATTGGCTGCCTGAGCCCGGGTGCGCCCTGCCTGAAGGCGTGGAATTTGTTCCCATGATTTGGGGCAAGAAAAACCTTCCCGACATCGACAAGGTGATAGGCCGCGGCAAGGTGCTGCTCGCTTTCAACGAACCCGAACGCAAGAAGCAGGGGAATATCACCGTGGAGGAGGCGCTCGAAGCGTGGCCCAAGCTGGAAGCAACCAAAATGCGCCTCGGCAGTCCGGCACCCGCGGCGGGCGGAGCAAGTCCCGGCGGATGGCTCGACCGCTTCATGACCGGTGCCAAAGAGCGGGGCTACCGGGTTGATTTCGTCTGCGTTCATTGGTATGGGGGAAACTACGACCCGGATGCTGCGACGAGGCACCTCCACACTTACCTCTCTGCGGTTCATGAACGGTATCAAAAGCCCATCTGGCTCACGGAATTTGCTTTGAACAACTACAAGGAAGGCGAGGCACCGGCAACTGCCGCCGAACAGCAGGCGTTCATGGTCAAGGCCCTGCCCATGCTGGATGCCTTGCCGTTTGTGGAGCGCTACAGCTGGTTTGTCTTCAGTTCGAATAGGAAAGACAAACCGCACAACTGGTATCTCCTCACTGCCGAGGGGAGCCTCACTGAAGTCGGGGAAACCTATTCAACGGCCTCACCTGCCAAACCGTGAGCGCCCGATTCACAACTTCATTCACGGCATCCTTTGCCCCCATGCCATGGATCGTCCGATTCCTTCTCTTGTGTCTCATGTTTTTGACGCGTCTGTCCGCCGCCGCTGACAAACCGAACGTCCTCATCCTTTACGCGGACGACCTTGGTTATGGAGAACTGGGCAGCTACGGGGCGAAGGAAGTGCCGACACCTCATATTGATTCCATCGCAGCCAATGGCATTCGCTTCACCAGCGGCTACGTTTCCGCCCCTCTCTGCTCTCCATCGCGCGCGGGGCTGGTAATCCGCCGCCACCGACCTCACCACCAACAACTATGATACTGACTCCGAAAAGCCTGATCACAACCTCAGTCCTGCCCGTCCTGATGCTGGCTGCGCCCGCACTGCTCCACGCTGCGGAGCAACCTCTCAACATCCTCCTGATCACAGCAGACGACCTTGGTTTTGAGGCCATGGATTTTCTTGACGGCAAAGTTGCCGGCGTGACGCCGAACCTCACCAAGCTTTCTGACGAAAGCCTCAGCTTTCAGCAAGGCTATGTCAACAACGCCATTTGTTGTCCGAGCCGCAGCATCATCGCCACGGGGCGCTACGGACATAACAGCGGGTTGTTTGGGTTCAACAAGCTCACCAAACCGATCCCGACGGTTTTTGGCACCTTCCAGAAGGCGGGGTATCTCACCGGCGTTCTGGGCAAGGTGAGCCACTCCACTCCGGATGCGAACTTCAAATGGGACTTCGTCAACGACTTCCAGGAACTCGGTGCGGGCCGCAGCCCGACGAAGTATCACGGCTTCGCCAAAGAATTCTTTGCCCGCAGCAAGGCGGAGAACAAACCCTTCTACTTCATGGTGAACTCCCACGACCCGCATCGCCCGTTTTACGATCCCAACGGACGCGGCAAGACGGGCGAGGAAGTTCCGTCGCGTGTTTTCAAACCGAGCGAAATCGCAATCCCCAGCTACATCCCTGATCTGCCGGAAGCCCGCGAGGAATACGCGAACTATTACAGCTCCGTCCGCCGGCTTGACGACACCGTGGGAGGCGTTCTTAAGGCCCTTGACGACTCTGGGCTCGCGAGTCACACGCTGGTCGTCTTCATCACCGACAATGGTTCCCCATTTCCCTTTGCCAAAGCCAACACCTATCCCGCCAGCAACAAGACGCCGCTCCTCATGCGCTGGCCGGGTGTCGCCAAACCCGGAATGGACAAAACACACTTCGTTTCCGAGGTCGATTTTTTCGCGACTTTCATGGATGCGGCGGCCCTGCCGATTCCCGAAGGACTGGATGGGCGCAGCCTGGTCCCGTTGATCAAGGATGGGATGCAAGACGGTCGCGACTACGTGTATACCCAGATCGATTACACCATCGGCGGCCCGCCCAAGCCGATGCGGAGCGTGATCGGCAAGCAATACGCTTACATCTTCAACGCATTCTCCGACGGAAAATTCAAATACAAGAACAACAACGAGGGCGAGACCTTCAAGGCGATGGAGGAAGCCGGCAAGTCCGACCCCGCCATCCAAGACCGGGTCAACATGTTTCGGTATCGCGTGCCGCAAGAGTTCTACGACCTCGAAAAGGACCCGGGTTGCACGGTGAACCTCATCAAGGACACGGAATATCAGAAACTGGTGAAGGAGTATCAGGAGCGTCTGCGCAACTGGATGGTGGAAACAAAGGACCACTGTCTGGCGGCTTTCGATATGCGCGATGATCCCGCCAAGCTTGCCGAAGCCGTCAAGAACTACCCGAAGCTCGACAAATCCGGAGGCACCGCGAGCGAAGCGGGGGAGGAGGCGGAAAAGGGAAAAGGACCGGATAAGAACGCCAATGCCACCGGAGACGAGGTAACCAGCCCGGATGACGAGTCGGTCAAGTCGAAGAGGAAAGCCAAGCGGGAGGCGAAACGGAACGCCAGCCAAGAGACAGGCGTTGAAGCACCATGATGGGCTTTTTGGTTCTTCGTGAATGTCAGCGAGTGCCAGTCCGCTTCCGAAACACCTGAAGGGAGTCCGTCAAGGACCACAGTTGCCGCGACTCTCAGCCCGACTGAGCTCTACAACGCAACTTCGAGCAGGTTGGCGTCATCTTTCATCAACGAGTCGAAGTGCGCCGCCTCGAGCAGCCACCCACCTGTGCGATAGGGGTTGGAGGAGAGACCGATCGGTGTGAGCTCCGTGCCATTCAGGGTGGCCGATTGCGGAGTGTGCTCGCCGAATTTCACGGAGAATCTGATGGTGAGGGGCCGGTTCTGCCAGGGCATTTGCACTTCGAGTCCGTCCAGCGAGCGCGGCAGAACCGGGTCGAGGACCACGTTTTCATAGTGCCGCCGGAGTCCGGCCATGCGCGTGAGCGCGAGATGCAGATAGATGCCGGGACCGCTCGAGTAGATCCGCCAACCGCCTTCGACGGCGATTTTTCCGGAGGTGATTTCATCGTAGCGGTCGGAGGCCTCGTAGCGAGTGGCGACGGCGGCGTCCGAGCTGGAAAAATAGGCGTTTGCCTGCCGTGGCAGGGCGTGCGGGACCGATGCGGAAAGCCCGACGGGATTGACCATGTTGAATGCCTCCAGCATCTCGTCGGCCTTGCCCAGGCAGGCCATGGCCTCGATGTAGCGCAGATGCGCGTGAACATACATGATGCCGATTTCGCGCGAGAAACAGGAACTGGACTCCGCACGCTGAAAGATCTCGGAGACGCCGCCTTTGTAGGTTGCCGGACGGTTCATGAGACGCGCCCCGTCCGCTGCGAGCAGATGCTCGGAGATCATGGCGAAATGGCTGGCGGCTTCCGCAGGAGTAAAGAGCCCGCCGATCATCGAGCGTGTCATGGGCAGCAACCGGTAGTGGATGCCCGTCTGTTTGTCGGCTGGGTGGAGGAGCGGTTGTCCGGTAAGCGCGGAATCCGAATCAAAAAGGAAGAATCCGCACACCACGCCGTCAATGATGAGAAAGCGTTGGAAGTCGCGGCGGACTTCATCAGCAAAACCGTCGAGACCGGCGAAGGTCCGTCCGCTACGGCTGCTCAGTTCCCCGAGGCGGCAAAGCACCTGATAGGACAGGGCGACGGTCCATGCGCTGACGAGACGTTCGCGGTATTCGGGCTTGGCCGGCTGAAGCGAATCATCCCAATCGCCATCCATGTAGCGCACGAGAGCGGTGCCGGGGCTGCAATGGCGGCGCAGCCAGGCGAGAGTGTCCTCGACATGCTCGGAGAGCGGCGAGGATTGCCCGGTCAGCGTCGCCTCGCCGTAACGGGTCCACGCCACCGGTTCGTCGAGGATGCTGAAATCCGCAGTGGCTTCGAGGTAGTCGCAGAGCGCCTTAAGCGGCCAGAGCGGGATGTCGCCATGGCAGTGAGACTGCTGGATGTGACCGAAGGGGTTGAGCATGAACCACTGGGGCCACTGATGCCCGCCGTCGTATTGGTGGGCAAAAATGTCGAGCAAGACCTGGCGGCAGGTTTCGCCGCGCCCGAGAGCGAGCAGCATCTCCACCGATCCCTGGGTGACATCGCGGGTTCCCCAAGCGCCCCCGTTGTATTGTTCGAGTCCGTGCGGAACCGAGAAATGTATCATCGCGTTGTGGACAAACCACGGGAGGCAGCGGTTGAGTCGGGAAATGGCATTGGAGGAGTCGTGAAACCGGAGACCGGTTGCCAGTTTCAACCAATCCTCCTGGCGTGTTTCCTCGGCAGGCGGTGTTCCCAATTCTGCGGAGATCGCGATGCCAAAACGGTCAACCGCATGGGTCCGAATCACTAGCAGGGCATGGTTGGGGGAGCCTCCATCAAGGCATTCGGCGCCACCGATTTCCGCCACGCCCGAGGGATCCTCCACAGCGATCCGAAAGGCAGACTGCGGTGCCTGCCGCCTCCAGAGGTTGCCCTCGGCGGCGCGAACCCTCGCGACGGACTGCTGCTCATCGATCTCCAGTTCAGCCGGTTCATCGTATTCATTCACTCCGCCGATCAATCCGTGGGTGATGAGGAATTCGGCGGCCGCCCCGGAAACGATGCGCGCCGCAAGGCGGCATTCACTGGTTTCCGCATCCACAGCGACGCGGACCTCGATGGTGCGCCCGGAAAGGCAATACCACCAGCGGACTTCGGCCAGGCCCATCTCAAAGAACGACGGCACACCGAGCAGGCACCAAGCGCACCCGTCCCGAATCCAGAGGCGCTGCCCGGAGGAGGCGAGCAGGCCGAGGGGCTCGCGAGGGAAGCTGAGCAGTCGATGAAAGGAGGGATGTCCCGCACTGAGAAGGGAGTTGAAAACCCCGGCGGCAAAGCAGGTGGTTGTCATTTGATCCGCCCGAGGATAGATGCCTTTACCGGACCGAAGAATGGTGGCGTGTGGTCTGGCCATGGCGGCTTCCTTGGCGCGAGTGACGACATGGCGGGCGTCGCTGCCGGTGAAGAAGGACCAGAGTTCCCCTCCCGAAGAGCGCTCGACGATATCCCATTTTCCGGGAAATACGGTTTGCAGTTCCTTCTCATCCATCGGGTGGCCATGCACAACCCGGGGCTGATCGAAAATCGAGAGGGCGGGCTGCGCCGGTGGGGAGAGTTTGCGGTCTGACGGTTGGGAGAAAAGAGCGGGTTCATCCAGCCAGGCCAGGCATTTCTCGGATGAGGGTTCGGGGTGATGGTCCAGGTGGATGCCCACGAAATCACAGTGCGACTCCCCGCCCGCCGCGACGGAAATCGTCTGCGACCTCAGGGCCACATACGAGGATTCCCCTTGCCGGGTTCCGGGAAGCGGCGATGCGCTGGCTCGCAGAGCGGGCGGCAGCACTTCCGATCGGGCAATGGCACCGCCAAAGATGTCCCTGGCATCGGTGGCAAACTCGGCACACCCGCCGAGGCAGGCCTGCAGAAGAAACGGATGCTTTCCGTTCACGGCGAGGTTTTGCCGGCTGGCGATCACCTTGCCAAAGGTTGGGTGATCGAGCGGCTTGTGATCGATGTATTGGCTCGTATAGGCCTCGTTGAGCCTCGCTGCGAAAGGGGTGGTGAGACCGACATCGAGGCCGTGGAAGGCCCTCCAGACCATCGCGTCCGCTCCCCTGTTGATGAACGAAAGCTTAAGTCGCCACGCAGAACGCTCAGGGTCGAGCATCAGAGTGGCGGCTACGGCGATAACGCCTTTTTCCAACGTCCATGTGGCTTGGGATTCATCCGCCGAAAAAAGAGCGCTCGATCCGGCACCGATCACGGGAATCACATCGCGTTCTCCCGCTTTTTCCACCTCGACGCAGAGCCGGTGAAGCCCGCCCGCCAGAGGACAGCCAAAGATCAGATTGACCATGAGATCGGAACCGGCGCGCACGGAATGCAGACGGCCATTCGGGTGAAAGCGGAAGTGGAGACCGGCGGAGTCCCCCACCACAAGAAGAGGCAGATCGTCGTGGGTGGCCAGGGATCGGGCTGTCATTGGATATTCGGTGAGGGAGTCAGTATTTGATTTCATGTGAGGGGTTCCGGGTCCAGTTGCTGTCGCCTTTTTTCCAAGATCGCCTTGATCTCGTAGGACCTCGTTTCGGTGAGAGGGTAAAATTTCAGCAGCCAAAGAGTCACAAGGCAGAGCAGCATGGGCAGCCCGATCTCAGTCGCCCGCAGCCTGAACAAAGTCGTCGGCGGCTGCGCGGAGAGGCCGGTCAACATCCCTCGCAATTCCTTCAGGCCCGCGAGGGTCTGGCGTTTTTCCAGAGAGCCAACATCCATGCCTCCCAACCGGGCGCGCATGGCAGAGGTTTCCTCAGCGAGCCTGCGGTAGTGGCCTGCGCCGGAGGGATTCTTTTCGGCCGCGCCCGCAAAGTGTGCGGCCAAGCCATCGGCGGCCAGGGCCGCTTCTCCGATCGCGTTCTGTGCGCCTCCGGCTGAACTCTCGACCGCCTGGATCGCCACATTGATCCTGCCGCCCAGATCATCGACTCCGGTAGATTGCTTCTGGTCGAACTGCGCAAAAAGGATCAAGGCCCCGGTGACGAAGCTCGCCAGCGCGGTCCCCATTTTGATGAACCACCAATAGACTGAGCAGTAAACGCCCTCCGAGCGACTGTTGGTTTTGAGTTCATCCTCATCGCAAACGTCGCCCAGCATGGAGGATCCAAGGGTAAAGAACATCAACATGCCCGCGGAGAGCAGGACGGTGGGGATAAGGACCAGATAGGGAAACCGGGGATTGTAGCAGAGAATCTTCGCGGCTTGGGCAAGGAACATCAGCCAGATGGCGATGCCAAGCGTGCGGTTCTTTCCAAAGCGCCGGCTCAGTCCATTCAGAAACAGCACCGAGATCAGTCCGGTGATCGCCCACACGGTCCCGGTGATTCCCAATAGTGGCCCGGCGGCAGCCTTATCCCCTCCGTAAATATAAAAGATGATAATGTAATAACCTAGCAAGCCGACGAAGTTGAACCCCGTGGCGAGGGTGAAGATAACGGCCACCAGCCTCAGAAAAGTCCCGTTCCCAGAGGCTGTTCGCATCTCCGTCCAGAACGGCCTCCGCTCCTGCTTCCTGGCGAGTTCGAAGCCCGGCTCGCGGCAGGCGAAAAACCACCAGAACGACATCGGGATGAGAACGGCGGCAATCAGCATGGAAACCCAGCGCATCCCATCCACCTCATTGCCACCCACCCCTTTGAAAAATTCGAGATTGGCCAGGGCAAACAACCACGGCGTACCCATCGCAAACAGATTTCCCAAAAAGCTCTTCGCGCTGAACAAGCGGGTGCGCTCATGGTAATCCGGCGACATTTCCATACCCAGGGCACCGTGCGGAATTTCGAAAAACGTGCAGGACGTAAAAAAGACGATGAGGGCCAGAAGAATGTAGCCGATCTGAAACCAACTGTAAGCCTCCGGGTTCCCGAACCAAGCCTGCACCGCCGCCCCCTTGGGCACCCACCACATTGCCACGAAGCTAATCGCCACCGCGATCCCGCCAACCAGCAAAAACGGCCGGCGACGGCCCCAGGGAGTGCGCACGTTGTCGGAGACATGCCCTATCAAGGGGTCCACCAAAGCATCCCACAGGCGGGGAATAATCATGGCCACACCCAGCCAAAAGGCGCTCAGGCCCAGCCCGATGTTGCCGATCAATCCCATGAGCTGCCCAGCGATGTTGAAGAGAGCTATCGGCACAATGCCTCCAAAACCAAACGCAATGAGTTGCGGCCAGGGAATCCGGTCGCTCGCAGCAGTTTGATAATGGGCGGAACTTGACATTTGACAGGGGCTTGCCGGGAGGCGAACCCCGCTGATTTTTGGGCCATGAAGGACGACATGTATCCCTGTCTCCCTCCGACTTGCGGGGGAAGCGTCAGTCTATCCCATGAATTACTTCATTCTGGCTTCCGCGCTCTGAATGTAAATATTTTCTTTTTTCTTTCGTAGCTTCCTGAAGATTTTTGGCATCAACGCCATGATGGGTAACATTGAGCTAGGTTTTCAGGTTTCCGAACGCGCGGTGCATGTGAAGGGCATGCGTAATCGGGGGAATGAGGCCCGCGCGGAAAGCGAAGCCAGCGGGAGCTTAAAATAAGCTTTGGGATGCGGTAGTGATTTGGCCTCTCTGTGTTGGGTGTGGAGGCATCAACCTCCGCTTGGAATGGATCTCCGATTTTTTGCTCTGGAGCTGCTAGCCGCAAAGGATATTTCTCCGAGTGCTGACCGCTCGTGTCAACTGACCGAGTGAAAAAGCGGCGAGTCGAGCAAGGAAATCTATTACCTATCAATGACTTAGGCCATGTGGGGAGCGACCATCCCCTTAATTCCATGAGAACCTGTTTTTTCAGCTTTACACTATTTTTCCGGACACCCCCTCAACCATCTTCCTTTCGCTTGTGCCTGATAATGAGTATCCTACGCAGCATAAAC
>Ga0247844_1000428_pt1 | contig 90647 bp, 95 predicted proteins | sample LaCtaG_FD_192421 | JGI IMG/M metagenome (GOLD analysis project Ga0247844, IMG submission 192421) | Freshwater microbial communities from meromictic Lake La Cruz, Castile-La Mancha, Spain - LaCruzMarch201714.5m_1 | ecosystem: Environmental > Aquatic > Freshwater > Lake | place: Spain: Castile-La...
AACTTTGAGTTCGTGAAAAAGTTCAGATCTTTGTTCTGGCGTAAGGAATCCTTGCATTCAACCAGTTTATGATTTTTTATACGGGCCGTGAAGGCCCTACCTGAAATTTAAATTGCGATGGGTATAGGTCCCAAAAAGACCTTCGCTTTTTTAAGGAAATTGTTCCAAGTACCTGCTTCATAAGTGGTATTTAAAAGTTTTGTAAAAAGATCTTCTGAGATACTTGCCACAATGTTGGCCTGACCATTTTCAATCATTGTTTGAATATTTTTAACAGATGCAGAGTGCATGGCCATTGTAATTCGACTTTTAATTTTATTGCCTGGATTTTTTTCTAAACAAGCATCTCCATAAGTATCAAAATGAGTGTGGGAACAAAAATTTAAAGGAAGGTGTACCCCAAAATTCCCGTGACCTTGAGGGTTTTTAAATTGATCAATACGGGTATGCACTTTTATGGCCTTCGCATTGATCCATCGATTTTTGGGTAACACAATTTTATCAGCAAGTTTATGAACGGCTTCTGGTAAATCTTGGGCCATCTTGGCGGCAGCTTTAGCAAGAAGTAAACCTTTAAGACCTTCCCTATTCGCTTCGATATAGGCCTTCACTTCATCTAAATTGACTTTGATCGTTTTGGGGCCAATCTTAAGTTGTGAACATTTAATATCAAGCCTGTCATATTCAAAATCAATGTTCTCTGGATGTGAATTTAATTGAGTTAAAAATTTTGAAAAGTCCGTACTTAAGATTTCAAACTTATGAACATCATTACCGTCATTTTTTGCATTAAAAACTCGTAAGTTGGCCGTAAAATTAATCAAATCGTGGGCCTTCGCACTAATCGAAGGAGCAATGACATCAATTCGAACAAGGGAGATGCTCTTATCGCCTGCCTTCACAATAACAGAAACAGAAAGTTTATCAGTAGAAAAATAAAATTCCGAAGCATTTAATGTGGCCGTAAGATTTAGTGCATCCGTGTCTTCTTTTCCAGTCATAACATCTGCTTTAAGATTTTTTACTTCATAAAAAAAACCTTGCAATTCGACCTTAGGATGCCCCTGAACAATATCAAGCCCACTTATGCGATTGAGATCTAAAAGAAGATTTCTGGAATGATCAGGGATAAGACTCTCCAGTGACATTTGATCAAAAACATAAATTTCATTAGATACATAATGAAAAGGATCACTCATCTTAAAATTGCTCAGAAGTTTTCTCACTCTTGACACAAGAATTGTAGACCAGTCATGATTAATTTTGGAGTCCACCATAACATCGGGAGACTGGAAAGCATGAGCATCACGCCCCATATAAATAAGAATGAGAACCAGAAGAGACAAAGCCTTCATGGTACACATCCATTCTTAGATTTATTTTTTGCATTAAAATGAATATCTTTAATATCAGCATTTAATAATAAATAGGCCGACTTTTCTATGGATATCGATTTCGGCCGAAACACCACACCCGCTTCATTTAAAAGTTTGGAAAGGTCGATGTTATAAAATTTGTTCGTCAAAGGATCTAGACTGGATTTCAGTGCGTTGAAAAGAATATCCCTTACAGTATCAGTCATATGATGCACATTGGATGGATAATTAAAAGAATTGATAAGTCCTTTAGATGTAAATGGAGAAAGGACTTCTAGATAAAGCCCTGCCCCTTCAGGGTTCTGGATAAAATGAGGAATGACTTCTATCTCAACCGGAAAAAAGAAAGTTCCTTGAGTTCCTTCTTCTTCTAAATACTGTCCAAATAACTTTTTAATCTGAGCACTAAAATTAACAGCTTCCGTCTCGGCCAAAGAAACCATGAGATTGGCAACGATGACAAAAGAATTATTGTTTTTAAAATGGACCTTTATATTGTTAATATCAACACCTTTGTAATTAACATAAAAGTCAAATAATCTTTGGAAAAGGCCTGTTGATGTCACCACGTCCAAAGCACTGTTTAATACAGGCTCAGAAATCGCAAGATTTATATCATGCTCACGATGTTCCTCAAGGCTTAAAGGAGGAAGTGTCCTGGAAGAATTCCCTAAGGAATTTTTAAAGGCCATGGGTTTTTTATTCATTATAAAATTCAACTTACCCATGAGTTCTAAATCCTTACTCCTTGGGGCCGATATTTTTTCAAGACTTAGTCCCACCTGAGCATTTCTAATAACTTGATAGACCTGGTTAAACATATTTTCCATCGGACTTAGATCACGATAAGTTTCGTCATCTGCGTAGGTGATCATGGCAGAATCACTCATATCAATAACTTTATCGTCGTAACAAAAGACCTTTAAGGACGTGGCCATATGTTTATCCATGAGATATCGATTAAGCATCTCCGCCAAATCATTAGCGATAAAATCCGCAGTAAAACTTAAAAGCTTTTGTGATAAAAAGTCTTTCTGTTCTATAATTTTTTTCTTAATCTCGTCAGTTGAAATATTGAGTTTTATTTCTTCTCCGGTTTCATCTATAAGTAAGATCTCAGGCACTTCAATTTTTGAAAAGGATATATCCAGTTTAGGCCCATTTTTTTGACCAAGGTTGGTATCGACGGATACGACTTGCACTGAGGCCATATCATTCTGAGTTTGAAGTCTTAAAATAAATGTCAGAGAGACAGGTTCTGACTTACTTTTTATCTTAACCTTCTTAAGACTTGCCTTTAATCCTAAAGCACTACATTTTTTTTTCTCACATAAAGAAATTTCCTTGGCGTCCACGTGAATACTTTGCAACCGCAGGGAAACTTTTATATCAAAACCACCTGGGTGAGAATTTTCAATAGAAGATTTAAAGCTTTGAAGTTCAATTTGCCCCAAAACATTTATGTCAGATGTTTTCAAATAAAAGGGAATTTCCTGACTTAGATCCAGAGTGGTAAACTTATCAATCACCGGAATAATGGGATTAGAATGAATCTTGTTTTTATGGAGAGATAACTTATAAATATTTTGAGGAATAACAATGGCACGTTTTCCTTCTTCGGAAGTTGTGTACTTAAGGCCTAATTCTAGGATCCGCATCAACCCTTGTTCATTAATTCTTAAGGCCATTTGGTCTTGTGACCAAACACTACCTGTCATTAGAACAAGAATCATTAGTCCCATTTTCATTAAAGATCTCCGTACCTATTAGATCTCTCTTAATGTGCAAGGAATAGGCCAAAATGAACTTCATTAATTCAAGAGGTTACGTAATTCGTCTGTTTATTATTCTCAGGGGTGCCTAAACTTTTAACACTCTAAAAAAGGTACTCAACATCGGCACTAATCGTTGATTTTTTGTAAGCAAAAGTATCGTCTTTGCGAGAATTATACTGACTATAATCGTATTTTAGATTGGAGCGCCATTTTTTTAAAAAAGTTTTGGCCAAACGAATACTTGGATTAAACAACAATTCTCTTCCTCGGGCAGCACGATCATTAATGGGATCAATACTCGTAAGACCTAGGCCTACACTTGGTGTAAAAAGATCAGCAACCCTATTAAATATGATATCGGTTCTTAGTGCATAAGAATCTGAATCCGTTTTTGGAGTATCCCCTCTCCTCATGTCATAACTTGCGATAAAGATAAGAGTGCTGCTTTTCATTCCTTTAATTTGCTCTAAAACCAAACTACTCTTTCTAAAATCAAAAGCATCAATATAACTTTGAAACATCTGATGACGTGCTCGAAAAATAGTTTCACCTGACTCAAAATACCTAAAACGTTCTCCCAACATCATTGTGTGGGAACGAGAACTGAATACCATATTCTGTTTGGCCTCAACGTCCCTCTGGATTTCATTATAATCGTAATCTGCAAGGACCGAGGCCGGTTTGTTCCATAACTTATGTTCGTAGGTGCTTCTTAGGGCCGGCGCGATTAGGTAATTGTCATTTTTATAAATTTCAGGCACACGGTTAAAGTATCTTATTTGGTTAAATCGTAATTCAGGGGAAATAGAAATAAACTTTGTAGGATAAAAAGCATATCGTCCGATGATATCCATCTTCCCATAAAAAGAGTTTTGTTTAGACTTTTCAATTTCAGCTTCAGCGGGAGAAAATGTAACATTTGAATCATGGCCTAGTTCGGCAGTGAGCCGAATAAAATGAGGTGGATTAAGGGCCGGTCTTCCATTATCTAACTGAAAAAGAATAAGATCATACTTACGTTGAAGGTTTTGAATTTTTTCATTAATTTTTTGGGCCAAGGCGGAGTTATCATCGACTGAAAGTGCTTTTTTATACTGAGGAATCGCATACTCTCTAACAGCAATCAGAGGATTATCACCTTTTTCGATCTGATCAAGATACATGTCTGCGATTTGCATTTCGGTGGCCTGCATAACAGGTTTTTTTTCATCATCATTTAATTTAGATACTTCTTTAAATTCATAAAAAGCTCTTTTAAAGTTTTTTTTCTCTTTTGAGATATATCCAATGTAGTACCAAGAAACAGCAAGCTTAAAGCTTTTTTTGACAGATTCTTTAAACTGTATTCTTGCTGAATCAAGACGGTCTAATGCAAAAAGTGCTTGTCCATATTCATAGTTGATATCTTTTGGAGAATAGTTAATCTTTAAAGCTTTTCTGAATTCTTTTATGGCCTCTGAGAAATTCTGAAGACGATTAAAACAAATGCCTTTCCAGTAATAAATAAGTCCTCTTGTCTCTTTTGAAAGTTTCTTTTTCATTTTTTTTTGAACAAGGCCTAACTCATCTACCACACCTTGATATTTACCTTGCGAAAAAAGCTCTCGAGCATGGTTTAGTTCCTTTACCGCTGCTTCAGAGGAAACAAGATTAACGTTGGAATCATCGCCCAGAGATACAAAGCTTAATCCAAGTAGAAAAATACATAAAAACAATTTCATGGATTGATCCTAATACGTAAGTCTGTTGAACTATTATTTATCAACGCTTCATTCGGTATGGCCTCTTGAATTGAACCTGAGCTATTTAACTGTAAATTTGTAAAATCCATCAAACCTGAACGAACAAAATTTGGATTTAAAATATCATCCTTAAACGTAGCAGTCGCCACCGTAGCTTGGGGGTTTGCCGCCAATGCTTCACTCATGGCCGCTAAAGGAATGGACGTTGCACTAAAAACAGGTTTAGGTGGATCAATTTGCTGAACTTTAACATTCCCTTGTGCATCTTTTACTTCAACTAACATCTTACCATCTTGAGTGATTGTAACATCTTTAGGCGGTATATAACTTCCATCTCCACCCACTGTTCCTGTGCTTGCATCCGCTATATAGGTTCCAGTGTTTGCATCATAGGCACTTCCTGGGCCAGGAGGAATGATCATGCCCGATTCGATATGCACAAAAGATCCCCCCGCTGGTTTAATACTGTCACCTGAAACAAACCCATCAGACTCTGTTTCTTTAATCACGGATGGAATCTGAGCAATCTCGGCATTTAATGTTTCAACATTATTACTTGCAACTTTCCCATCAAGGCCCTCAGGAACAATGGAGTTGGCCGGTGTTTCCGCATGACTCGGGGCCCGAGGTTGATCAAAATTAACATTTTTCTCTAATGTTTCTATTTGCTGAACATTCATTGCGGAGGGAATTGTTGGCCCTGAATGAGTCAGATCAACAACTGAAAATTGCCCAGGCTCTATATGCACACCTGCATTCACAGCATTTTCTAATTGTTGAGAAGTTGCATTAGCACCCAGTCCTCCATTATCATTAAAGACAACATCCCCTTCAAATAAAACGGTCGTCGTTTGATTCTCATGAGTGGAAACCATAAAATCGGTTCCTCTTATTCCCATGACGGCATTTGAGGTTTTAATGAACATCTTTGATTTATTTTTATCATCCATTTGTAAATAATCTTTTGAAACTTGCGAACGAATTTTACCTTTAACCATGTCGATGACTCCAGAATCTTTTCCGGAAAATTTAGAAATTTTCATCTCTGATGCCGAACCCACATTTATTTGTGATTTATCAATAAAAAGTAATTTTACAAAACTTTTTTCTGCGGTTTTTATCGTGGCCCCTTCAAGTATCTCATCATTAACATTGAGGATCTTACTTTTATTTCCATAACTCATCTCCACTCTACCCTTAACGAGTTTTGCCGTTGCTACTGTTGCAGCAAATGAGGGGCTTAAAATAAATGTAAAAAACACAAATAATGAACACTGATGGACCATACACATCCTGGGTTATCCATACTAAATTCCCTTTAAATTATAACTTGTGTCTTGTCTGACTCAATAAACGGCAAAAAATGATAGTTGAGTAAAATGCGCTAAAAAAACAAGTTCTCTCCACTACTAATATGTAAAGAAAGAGCTAAGGAAGTCGAAAAGTCTAAGTAGATATATTTTCTTAGACATCTCGCTCAGGAGAAGTTGTGAAGCTTTTAGAACATTTTTTACTTTTGTTATCTCTCATCATTCTTGCTTCTTGTGGGGTACAACAAACAACCACCACACTTAGACTCTCCACTGCAGGCTTAGCACTCAGTAATGGTGCTTACCAAGGTGGTCTGGTGGTTGTGGGGAAAAGCTCATCCGGCGCAACTTTCTCCATTCCCGTCCCCTACTCAGCAGGATCTACGAGCGAAGTCGAGATTACTCTTCAAAGAGGAACATGGTCATTCAATGCAATCGGATGGAATGGTGCTTCAACACTTGAGGGAGATAGTGTTTGCTCTAAGCTTGATAACGTCAATCTTGATCGCCCAACACAAGTAGTGGATCTGACTGTTGCGGCGGCAACTTGTAACGATATCGCTTTTGGTAACAATGGAGCGTTGAGTGGCACTTATACTTTTAATCCCTTTCAACTTATAACCTGTGGGTCTCTACTCTCAAATTTCGCCTCGAATACGAGTGTCATTGCAACAACCCAGAATGATTTCTGCTCTCCTACTAACTTTCCTGATGACGCTCTCTCAAATGCAAGATCATTTCGCCTCTCTGTTCCTTCAATTACACCTGAAGGTGTTGTCTCAAATGGAGCTTTAACGACTTGTTTGACATTACCATTAGGTTATCAAGCAGCTGCTTCTACTTTAAGACTTCCAGGAAAAAGCACTCCTTATAAAATAGATCTTTATGAATCTACAGACTGTAATGAGACAGAACTTATTTCAAGTTCTATTTTTAAAAATGGTTTTGATGAACCTTCAACTGAATATGATCACGTATTCGGCCCAAGTGGAGGGACTTCAAAACTTTTTTTATCTTCAAATTCAACAAAAAAAGGTTTTTCACAACTTATAAATAATATTCCAACTTTTAAATGTTCTGGTACTGACTGCCTCACGATGCCCAATATTTCAGGAGCCGATCGTATTATTAGGCCTCTTAATGAATTCATTTACCTCAGTGACTTATCCCAGGCACCTACAGCGACTTGTGCCAATGTCAATTTTACTTCTGATGCCACTGGTTTTACTTACAACGGGGCCACTGATTGTCAGATTAGTAACAACAAAATGATCATTAAAGTAAACTACAGCAACTGCCCATCCATTTGTACTCTCACAAACACATTAGGAGCAGGGAATGGTCCCAACTTAACCTTTAAAACTGATACGAACAATAGTGCAAAAGCTTATGAAGAAGCTTACAGCATCATAGGACACAACAATGTTCCTCCATTTGTTGCCATACAATCAATGCCTCACATCTCTATGATGAATGACGGCATCACTTCCTTAGGACTTATACAAGATGTGCGTGCAATGTTTATTCCATCAGGGCCCGGGGGTTTTTATGAACCAGGATTAACTTGTGCAACGGCATCAGGCACAAGAGCTACAACATTTTGGGATGAAGGCGTTCAGGTGTCTTACCAAGTAACAATTGAAGACATTACTGGAGAGCCTGTTCCAAACTATATTTGTGATGATCTCCCCAATGTTGCTGTTCCTTGCACACTAACAAGCTTTAGTAAAAAAATGATTCTAAGAAAAATGACTCCTCCGTCCAGTACCACAGAGAGAGTCATGTACTATGACTGCAGTTTAAAGATCGGTAAACTTGAAATCCAAGAGACGAAACTGGAAAATGGTTTCAATAAAATACAAAAAAAAATGATCTACTGGAACTCTATCCTCGGCAATGATCTCAACTCTCGTTTTGAGGATTATCAAATTACGACTATGGAGAACCCTGGAACAGGAATTTTAAACAACGTTTTTTCTTCTTATGTCAGGGCCGAGAAAATTGATGCCAGTAACATTATTTTAGATTCATTTAATTTTGAATCTCATCTTGAAAGTGGAATTTATAAACAGCGTCTCACTAAAGCTGAATACAACATTTCACATGCTAATAATAAATTCTTGTCTGCTAAAACGGAAGTGGAACATTCTAGTGCTGTACCATCTGCAATTTTTACTCAAGAACCATTATTAGAAACCATTCAATCAAACGATTTCATTTCAAACGGGACTAAATCCGTGGCTTACTCTCCATCAGGATTCATGGTTAGTGCAAAGAATGAATTTGTTGCAACATACGATCTACATATTACGCGTAAGGTCCCTGGTGTCGCTCCTGTACTGGATATCATTGCTGCCGCTTCACCTTCTCCAATAAAAGCTAAAGTTGTTGTAAACGATATTGGCCGCGCTGTTGTTGCTTGGATTACAAATGATGATATTCATGTCATTTATCATAACGGTACTTCGTGGCTAAATCCTGCTGGAACTAGTTTTACTTTCGGTACTCCTGCAACCGCACTTTTCAGCTCAAACAGTGGCACGGCGACATCACTGGGCTTTGATGTCAGTTTTCATCAAGGAACAGATAATTTTACGGTGATTTGGCATGAACTATCTGGTGGAAATTCCATCCTATCAAAGACCTTCTCTGGAGGGACGATGGGTGGACAGGTACAACTTGTATCAAATACACATTTTACCTCCGCGGGAACCAGAACCGCCATCAAAGACCTAAGAATTGTGCGAGATAACAACAGTGGATCTCATATTGGGATACTTGGCTCCGACGGAACAGATATTGCTTTCCAACAAATGTTTTGTGCCGATATTACGACCCCAACTTGTGAAGGGACTTTAAAAACGGTCCCCCCCCCTGAAGTTTATGGTCTGGGTGACATGACTAAAATACATGCTCAAAAATCGACAATCTCTACTGAGATTAATTTTTACATTCAAGTCAATAATGCGGGCGGAACAACTTTGAGATCAATCGTTTCATCCCCAACGGCCTTAGCAGCACCAACAACAATTCCACTCGCTCAAGCTGCCATATGGTCCAATCAAACCTGTTTTGACACTGCTGCGACAATGGGAACTTTGGCCCCAGGATTTTGTAATTACCTTACACGGCATGATGCCAGTCCTGTGTTTAGTGGTTTTGTTCCAAGCTTAAGTACTATAAATCCATTTTCTGGAATTTTTGACACTCTTTTTTCAACAAATGCAACGTTTTCAGCTCAATAATTAAAGAGCTCTTAGATAAAAGACTTTCATCTCATGCCAGAGATGGGAGTCTTTTCTTTTACACATGATTTCCCAACGATTAAATCTTTCAATCTCGGCCGTAAGTTCAGAATTTTTCCATAACTTCGCAGTGCCTTGAAGGTCCTTATCGTATTGAGTGAGACGAGGTTTTTTAGCGAGATAAGATGTATCGGCCATTTTAACAAGATGAGACTGAAGGAAATTAAAAAATGCTCGCATTTTTTCGAAGTCCCCCTCTAATGCGATTAACTTTTCAAAAAACTCTACTGTTTTTTTTCTCGCAAAAGAGGAGGCCATGGCAAATTGATCAAGTTTCTCAATAGTAAGCAGCTCTTTAACTTGTTCGACTTCTACAGATCTGGCATCTGGATAATTTAATTTAATAAGGCAGCAAGAATTATAAAAAGTCCCCAGATCATTTTCTAAAGACTCCAATATCCAGCTCTTGGCCTCAAAACTAAGTGGCAGTCTTATCAAAATACAAACAAAATCGAGTAGCTTATTTAATTCCCAAAATCTTGGGGCCTCAAGCATTAATGTTTCAACTTTATCTTCTTTTAATATTTTTTTCCAGCTCGCAGCTTCGTTTTCAAAACTTAAAATAATGAATCTTCCGTCAAGCTTAAGATTAGAGATAACGTCTAATAGATCTAATTTCAAATCTTGGGCATGATGGATAAAAAAGCTTTCTGTATTACCAAAAAGGCTTAATGCCTGGAACTCTTCCTCCAACCAACTTTTTGAAATCTCTGAGGCCACCTTGTAATGAATGACTCTCATCCCTGCACCACGAATCATAAAATCCTTAACGAATTTTAGACTTAATGGATCAAATGTATTTATTGCCAAGACACCTTCAAAATTTTTCAGGTGTTCTTTGTTGAAAGAAGAAAAAAAGTCCCAGATTTGCCACTTAGAAAGCATAAAGAATCATATCCCTAACAGAGATGGCCGCTTGTTCTGCCATAACTTTAATTGTCTTACGTTGAACGCCAGCATTCTGAGTGCCCACGACTTGTGTTCCTGCTTTATCTAAAAACTCTCGAGTATAAGAGCCTTGTAGTGGAATGCGTTCATTAAAAACAACTTTTGAATTTGATTTAACTAAACTTCCAATACCCGACCTTAATAAAGCAAGATCTTCTTCTGAAGGTTTTTTTATAACAATAATTTGCAATTCCGCACCAATAACAATACTTCCAGGAACATAAAATTGTTGTCTCGTTGCACCGACAGAACCGGGGGCAACCTGTTGAGCTGCTCGTAAACTTCCAGGCAACATGGTCATCCGAGCCGTTTTTTCCTGGGTATGAACAATGCCGATGAGAACGGCATCAGTCGAATTGTGATAACCATTTTTTAATTTTAGTCCACTAAAGCCAGAAAGAAGTTTATAAGTCTCCCGGGTAAAATCGGCCGATACCTCTGGTAGGTTTGAATAGTTATAAAACATAGGAATAGATAGAGAATGAATCCCATATTGGGCCAGAGGATTTTGTTGTTGGGTAAAGCGATAGCCGCTGCATCCAACGAGTAGACAAAGAAGGATAAAAAAACGCATGATAAAGCTATATCATGCCCGCATCCGTTGATCTAGGTAAGCGAGAGAAAGATGTTCAAAAAAATAGATTTTAGCAGTTTGAATTACAAAGACTTGGACCGTTACGACCGTCATGACATTAAGCGTGATGAAATGAAGTCTTTTTATCAGACCTTTGACTTCCTTGATCTTATTCAACAATGGCCAAAAATAGTAGGTGTAAAACTCGCTCCATTCACCTCACCTTTGCGTCTACGCCAAGATTGTCTTTTTATCATGACTAAACACTCCATCTATTCTCAAGAACTCTCCTTTTTATCAGAAGAGATTAAAACAGAAATTTTTAAGATTTTCCCTAAACTCAAAAATGTGATTAATAAATTAGTTTTTCAAACTCAAGAAAGTTTTTTTGAACAGCAGAAACAAAAAAATATTTTACTTCAAAAACAAACTCATAAACTTCATCCACAATCGCCTCAATTTAAACTATTAAAACTAGAAGCGGATAATTTCTTTCGTGATATTGAAGATCCAGCTGTGCGCGAATCAATGATCTCTATCTTTATTCAGTCAAAACTAATATAAAAAAAACAAGATCATCTTTTTTTATTTTCTCAAAACTTAACTTCTTCTTTCTTATTTCTTCATCAATTTTTTTTAAGATCAATTCATCATTTTTTACCACCAGGTAAGCGCGACCTTGAGGTAAAAGATTTTCTTCTATCCGATCTAATAGAATAGACCAGTTATCCTTTTGAAAAGAACGAGCATAAAAGCGATTTACATCTTTTGAAGCACGACCTGAGCCAGGAAGGTAATAAGGTGGATTACAAATGATAAGATCACTTCTGATACTGGAATGGAACTCGGAGAAAGGCTTTATGATGACTTCACTGTGAACATCTTTAGGGAGAAAATGTTTTAAATTAAACTCAATGGATGTCATAAACTCTTTTTGCAACTCAACAAGTCTTAAAAGTGATGGATTAAAATGGCAACTAAGCTCAATGCCCATGATCCCAGATCCGGCGCCTAAATCAAGGATGCTCTTAACCGTATCAAGATGGGTCTTCTTAATAAAACGCACAAGCTCCAATGAGTCTTGATTAAAACGATAAAACAGAGGTTGTTGGTAATCACTCATGAGAAAAAAATAATACGATATCCTCAACCAGGCTTTGGTCAATGTCACCAAACTCTATGAGCTTAAAAAGGGCGAGCATAAAGACATCTTTTTGTTTTAATGTCTCTCTTAAGAACTTTCTACGTCCTGTAAGAAAACCTTTTTTACTGTTTTTAATATAAAGATCAAGAAGTTTTTCATTTTCCATGAGATAGATAAACCATAACTCATCACTTTGTTCGATCTGGATAAGGTTTGATTGAAGTTCATCTGAAATCAAAGGATCGATATCTAAAAAAGGCCAATACCAATAGGCCTGTTCTTTAAGTGTATATCGTTTGTTACGTAATCGTGCAATTCTGCGGTTCTCGCTAAGTTTATTAAACCTGAGAAAGTGTACAAGCTCCGGAGCATTGAATTCAACAAACTTAAGATCTAACTTCCCATCCAAGGTTGAAAAGTCTTGTTCTGAAGTGATCTTAATTAATGTTTTTTCATTAAAAAAAGATTGTAGATACATATTAAAGAGCTGAAAGATGCGTCTATCAGCAGGGTGTTTAGAAAGTTTATTAAACAACTGATCCATATTTGCTTTAGCAAAACGATGATAAAATGACTGTTTGGATTCGAAGCCCTTCCAGTTCTCAACAGGTGTTTTTTTTATGATACTTCCAAGAATGTTATCTGATCTGGTAATGTTACCAATCATTAAATACAGAAAAGATTTTAATATCTTCTCCGGCATTGATCGGTCATCAATGTCAGTAATAATCTCTATTATTCTGTTTTTTATTCGAGCATCAGTAATGAGATTAAATTGTGAATTTACCACTTCACTTAAGAAGGCTTGAGATAAACCTTCTCCCTCAGTAGGCGGTTTTGTTTTTGCCACACTCTTTAGCCACCTCTTTACGGGATGTCCATCAGGTAGTTTAACCACACAGTCTCTGATTTTTATCAGGAATTTTTCATTAAAAAGTTCAGCAGGGTAAAGGATGATGGCCAACTGATAAACATCTTTTGACAACTCTCCACAGTTAATCTTATCCGGATCAAGTGAACTCACGACTCTAAAACCATCTAATCCTACATGAGCTGAAAAACTGAAATCACCGTAGTCTAAAGAACGTGTAAGGAGTTTTTTTTTTCCTTAGGAGCATTTTCCTGAGCGTGAGCGGAAGACATGATATTGACTGAGAGGCTAATCTCATCACCAAAAATATTTTGCATGATACTTTTTCGATAATAGATCATTGCTATCAGCAGAATAAATCCTGCGATACCAACATATTTGAGATAATCTTGTTTTTTAAGATCGTTTTTTGTTAAAGGGCCTGACTTAAATGCTATACTTTCACGTTTCAGTTTTTTTTTCCTGAATTGTTCTGTAATACTAATTCTTCGATAGGAAAGTCCGGAATTTTTTCTTTCGAAGTATTCTTTTGTCCAGGAATGTTGATATTCCCAATCACTGTGATGTCGTTACGTTCCCCTGTATTTGCATGCTTATCTGGCGAAACAATAACGTCTTTTGCTTCACTAATAGGATTAAATCCTTGCACTTCTTCCCCTAAAAGGTACTTTTCTACTAGTTCTGTTTCTCTCACAAAAAACCAATACCCGTTGCCAGCACACAACTCATCATCGGCCTTAATAGAACTATTGTTATAGAGCTCAAGCACCTTCTCCTTAGAGACAGGTCCTAAGATATGATTTGATTTTGTTCTGATCAACCAGTTTTTATCCATGTTTACCTGGCCAATAGGCCAATAAGTGCGGCCATATCCTGATCACTAAACCTTAAACCAAGAGAAACCGTAGCACTTTGTTCTCCACTTTTTGAAACCAGATCTTCTCCGGCAACCCTTGCAAAAAGCACGTTCCAAAGTTTAATTTCCGAAATGAGACGTAGGTTAGGACCGATGTCTTTTTGATAATCAAAAACTTCCATCCCTGTTCTAATTCCCCAATCAGGAAAAAAATAGTCTACCCCTACACCACCAGTCGATTCAATGAGACCGGCCCGAAGTCCAAAACGCTGAATCCGTCGACCAATCTGAAAGTTAAATTTAAAGTCAGACTTATTGATTTTACGCGTTTCCACTTTTGTTTCAGGTCCATCATTTACACTTGTGAATGTAACTCTTTCTTTTTCTGTCTGGGGCCCAAATTCATTGGTCACAATACCTAAACGAAAGAATCTCTCAGGCGCAGGATAAAGGTCAAGATCAAAGCGGGTATCTCCACCTGTTCTTGTATTTGCTCCTGTAGAAAGAGCAATATCGGCTTCAATGTTATTGATTCGATTAACAAGACGATTAACACTTGAAAGAGTTTGTGAGACTTGATCCACGACTGCATCATCACGAAGAAGTTTACCAACAGTTCCTTTACCGTCTTTCAGATCAGTCATGATGATCTTAAGATCACCTACGGCTGAGTCGGCCTTATCAAGGATAGGACCAATTTTAGTTAAATCGGCCATGATAGAATCTTTCTGATAACGATCTGTTTCATAGGCCAACTGCTCAGCAATGGCCCTAATATCCTCAACAATTTGACTAAGTTTATCTTCGTTTGCAGTTGTGACCCGTTTAAGACTTGCTGTCATTGCATTTACATTTGCAATAATTTCTTTTAACACGTTTTTACCATTCTCATCGCGTAAAGAGTCTTTAATGTCTTTGACGATATCAGAAGCATCTTTTGTGAGTTCATCAAAACCTTGCCCTGCAGAGTTTGGCACCATTGAGCCCTCTGGCAAACGTTCAGCTTTAGAACTACCGATGACCACATCTAAATATTTATCGCCAAGAAGACCTACGGTTTTCACTCTAAGAGCAGCATCTTTGGTGATTTTTATTTTATCTAACATTTCAAAAGTGATGAGAGCTTCAGTGCCATGTAGTTCTATAAATTTAATACGACCAGCATTGATACCGGCCACCTTAATAGGTGTCTTTTCAAAGATGCCTGCGGCATCTTTCATCGTTGTTTGATATTCTATGTACTTTCCAAACCCGGACTTATTGGCCGTGATCTTCAGTGACATCACCACTACACTGGCAATCGCCGCCAGCGCTAGCAATCCTACTTTGAGTGGATTCAAGAATTTTACTCCGTCAAAATTCGTAACATCTTAATGCGTAATTTAATGATAATCGATTCCGTCTATAACTCAAGGAATCTTCGTATGACAGGTTTTTCCGATCGTTTAAAAGTTTCTACATCAGAATGCTCAACTACAGTGCCCTTCTCTAGGAAAAGAATATAGTCAGAGTATTTCAAAGTGGCGTGAATATCATGTGAAATAATAATAGATGTAAAGTGGCGCTCGGCATTTCTTTCCGCTGTTTCTTTAATCAGATCATAAACCATATGAGTCGTTATAGGATCAAGGCCTGAAGTTGGCTCATCATACAACATGAGTTGAGGCTCAAGTGCGAGGGCCCGGGCCAGACCAACTCTTTTCCTCATGCCTCCAGAAAGTTCTGAAGGAAGCCTAGTTGAAGCTTCGATTGGTATGCCTACCGCCTTTAAGAGGTCCATCACTTTTACTTTAATTTCATCTTCATTAAGTTTAGTAAACTCTCTTAATGGGAAGGCCACATTTTCAAAAGACGAAAGAAAATCAAATAAAGCAGCATATTGAAAAACCATACCGAAGTTTCTACGAAATTCTCGAAGTTCAAGCTCAGTTAAATGGTTAATCTCTGTGCCTAAAACATCCACCACCCCTGAGCTTGGCATGATTAGACCTAAAATAATTTTCATAAGGGTGGTTTTACCCGCACCAGAAAACCCCAAGATGGTCGTAATCTTGCCCTTATGGATTTTAAAATTTAAATTATTTAAAATGGTGGACTCACCAAATTTTTTTGTGACGTTTTTAAATTCTAAAACAAATTCGTTCATAGGATTTTCGATAGGAAACTTGTTAAGAAAAAGTCCACAATAAGAACAATAATCATGCCCCAGACAACGGCCATATTAGTTCCCTTACCTACACCTTCTGCACCACCAGTTACTGCAAAACCGTGATAAGTACCAATGACACCGATTAAATAACCGAACACCGTGGCCTTAATCAGACCTTCGGCCACCATTCCAAGATCCATAAACTCACCAATTTTTTGAGTATAAACAATCTCATCAATACCAATGACTTTAACCCCAATAATCCATGAACCGATGTTTCCAATCAAAAGAAAAATCGCAGAGAGAAGAGGTAAGCTCAGCATGGCCCCTAATATTCTTGGAACCGCCAGATACTGATAACTATTTATGCCCATAACTTCTAAAGCATCTACTTGTTCGGTCACTTTCATAGTGCCAATCTGTGCGGCCATTGCGGCACCACATCGTCCTGCTACAACAAGTCCGGAAAGCACTGGGGCCAATTCTTTAGCAATCGAGATCGCAACAATAGGTCCAATAAAGGAGTCCGCACTGATGGCCTTAAAGCCTAAATAAGTTTGAAAAGCAAACACTGCCCCGGTAAAACTAGAGGTAAGAAAAATAATAAAAATTGATTTGTTACCTATAAAATAAAGCTGATCAAACAGCAGTTTTATTCTATAAGGCGGCTTAAAAGTCCAAAAGATGGTTTTCATCGTATAGTTGGTGAACTCACCCAGCCCATTAATGAGTTCAATGATACTCTTGCCAAGCTCTGAGATCTGTCTTTCTACTAAAACTTTCATATTTTTAGTTTACCCTATAAACCCGGGGGATTCGATGAGAAACTGCAGTCATGAGTTGGTAGGGAATGGTTTTCATCTGAGCTGCTATGTCGGCCATTCTACGATTATCGTGACCCCAAATCTCCACGACATCTCCAGCCCTCATTTTACCCTGGGTGGAAAGATCAAAAGCAATAAAGGCCATATCCATATTTATTCGTGCAAAAAGTTTTCCTATTATTCCATTAACCGTGATGGAGACTCCTGAAGAATAAGTAAGAAGCCCATCTCCGTATCCCAAAGGAATAATTGCAACTAATAAATCTTCCCCGGCAACGTTAATTCCATAACCAACAGGAGTGCCTTTTTTAACGGCAAAAACCTTAAGTATTTTTGTCACCCAACGTGATATCTGGTGCCCATTCCAAAGACGAGGCTCCACACTTGGCGGACCGTACATCATAAGACCTGGCCTAACATAGGTTTCTTCGCAACCAAAACCTTGTTCAATAGCACCAGAATTTGCGATAGAAGTTTTACGAACTTCTACTCCGGCGTCTTTTAAAATTTTTTGAGCTTTTTTAAATTCTTCATACTGACGGTGATTTTTATCACCCTCTTTGAGTACATAATAAGAACAAGAAAAATGGGTCAACAGGTGATCAACTCCACGTCCTTTAAGCCGAGGGGTCAGCTTTTCTAACTCTTCAAGACTTAAGCCCAAACGATTCATACCTGTATTTATTTTAAGAACGATGGGAACATTTTTAAAAGAAGCTTCTTTTAAAACGATATCCACATCTGAAACCTGATGAAGCACAGGCGTGATTTTTAAGTTTATGTAAGCTTCACGAATCTCTGGACTCTGCAATTCATTGTCTGAAAAAACAAGAATCTCTGATTTTAATTTTGGACATTCCTGAAAGACCTCAATGGCCTCACCTAGGCTCGCACATCCCAAGGTGTCATAATGAAGCTCTTCAGATAAAAAACGAGAAATCGGAACCAATCCATTCCCGTAGGCATCTGCCTTAACCATAGGAAGAATCTTTGCTTTAGGTGCCAAAGACTGAATCTTATCCATGTTTTCTGACAAAAGACCCAGATTCACTTCTAGATAACTTGAATGTCTCATCGTTAAATGCTGAGTCGTCTATTCTCAGTACGCCCCTGTACAATTAAACGTTTTCCCTCTTCTTCAATTTTCATATCTTCTAATTCTTTTTGAAAGATTCTTAAATAATGAGCTGAAGAAGCAGGGATCAGTTTAAGAATGGGCATCATCTCTTCAGACAGGATTTGAGAGTTGTCTTCAAAAAATTTCCAATAAGAAAACTGACGAATGAATGTTTGAAGCACTTGAGACTCGGCCTCAATTTCGTCTTTATTGATAAAAAAGATGATGTGCCAAGGCCCAAAAAGAGAAAGTTTAGTGGTTTTCTGAATTCGTCCAGAAAGTTGCAAGAAAAAATCATTAAAAAACGATGACCAGAAAAACTTATTTTGTAATCTTTTTTTGGCCACATCAACTAACGGAATGAGGCTTAAACAAAGAATTCTTGTGTCCGTTTCAACACTTGTCTTTTGCAGACGATCCATATTGTCCAAAGCTTCCCACATCGGAAGAAATTGGGATGTATACTGTGGCAACTGTTGATGAAGTTTAAGCCTGCGAAGACTTGAACTTAAAATGGATTCAAAAACATCCCAAGGAAAACTGGCCATTCTTTCTTCTCTATACGTGACATACAAAAGAAGATCCGGCTGATTGTTTCCTGCATGGATTTTCACCATAACAGGATCTGTCTGAAAAAGATCATTGGCCACTTGTGTTGCCATTTCACGAGCAAAAGCTTCAATTCCATGAAGATTTGCTTGCCCTAACCATAATGAAGGAAAAGGATGATATTTTTTCTTTGAAACTTCTGGAGAAATGAGTTTTTGGCCACTTTTATTTAATTCATAAATGCCATAACTCTCAATGGCTTCCCAGTTATCGAGTTTATTCATAAGTGAGAGAGTAAAATCAAACTTTGTCGCATCTTCTTCAATCTCAAGACAAAAAGTCTTAATAAATTCAAAGTGAGCTCTAAATTCTTCGGCCGAAGAACGATCAGCAATCAGACGCTGAGACCTTTGTTGTAAGCGCTGAATGCGAGATTCAAGCTCTTGGAACTCCCGGGCCTTCTTAATTTCATCTGAACGACGTTGAATCAGACTCAAAACTTGCAAAGAGAGTGAAAAATCATGATGAATATAACCATAAGGCTTAAGCCCTAGAGTTGATTGCAAAAGAACTTTTGTAGAATCTTTAGAATAAAAAGCGTAACAAAGATTCTGATTCACAACTTTTGGATGAGTTTTAAACTGAATACTTCCTTGACTCATTTTTGTAACATCAATGATCGCCAGATCTGGCATCTGAATATTACTTGCTACCCAGAATTCATCTAAATTTTGATAATGATGGGCCAAAATATTATGTTGCCGCAAAGCCGCTGCGATTTCTTTGGCACTGCTTAAGTCATCCATTAAGATCGCCACTGAAAGTTCTGTTCCTTGAAGTGTGGTCTGCATTGTGTCCTCCGGACTCATCTCATTAATTATTAAATGGTAGCTTAAGAATTTTATATAAGGCAATTGTATATTGAGGTAAGATTTCTCTATGATCAGGATCGAGAAATCATTATGGCTTGAACATACTTTTGTTGAGGTCATTTTTTTCACAAATCTTTTAAGCCAACCTATCGCTGAATTTGAAACCCTTACTCCAAAAGAGCAGGATCATTTTCGTCAAACTCAGGTGTTTGCATCTGAAAAGATCCGACTTTTAGGGCATTTTAATCAATTTTCCCTCACTATGAAGTATGACGGCACCCTAGGATGGCTACTCCAGTCTCAAACCAAAGAATTGCCTGGTGTAAAAACTTTTGATCCATATCCAAATAAATACCACTCACCTATGGGATTTCTGAAGAGTTGCTTAGGAACTCCTTATGTTTGGGGGGGGCTTTCTCGCGAAGGCATAGATTGTTCTGGCCTCTCACAACTCTACTATCTTCAAGTTTTGGGTCATATTTTACCTAAAAATTCCCACGACCAGCGCCGACTGGGTAAAGAAGTAGATCTTTCAGAAATCTCCGATCACAATCTCTTGTTTTGCCACCGTCACGACGGTGTCGGCACCCATCATGTGGCCATCTATTATCATCACCAGATCTGGCATGCCCGCCGCACCGGAGGTGTGGTGACCCAAACCCTTTCCAGTTTTCTGGCCTTATACCGGGTAGAATCCATTAAAAGCATCCACTTTTTTGCATAAGGCTACCCAGGCCCTTGTGAAGTTATGATTTCTCATTTAAATACGCCCTATGAATAAGAACGATAAAATTAGCGCTCAGATTAATCTGATCAAGCTTCCCCTCAACACTGAATTTAACTTTGATTTAGATCAAGATACCGACTGGGTTAAAAAGTTTCTTCTTGAGCTAAATGAGAAAGCTTCAGAAAAGTCCCCCGAAGAGTATTTAGAAGAAACATTTATTGAGATTTCAGGTGAGATTGAGAAAAAAGATAAACCCGAAATGAATGAAGTCCTCCTCGTGAGAGGAACTATTACAGCAACTTACGCCACTGAATGTATCCGCACTCTTAAACCGATGCTCATGGATATGGATGTGGAATTTAAAATCTGTTTTGTAGACGAAAGCATGGCCACTTCTGAGCTATTTGCGGATCTTGATGAGACATATGTTGAGAACGACGTTTATCAGATCTACTTTCATAACAAAAGAACGGTCAATTTTGAGGAAATGCTGCATGAGCAAATCTTCTTAAATTATGAGCAGTATCCGGTTCTTGACGCGGAAAGCAAGTTGATTGGTGTAGATCACTAAATTTTGTCTTGGCAATAAGAGGCATTTGTATTAGAAATGAAACCTCATTTTTAAAGTAATTGAAAAGCAAGTATTTGAGTAAATATCGGAGGCGTTTGTGGCAGTACCTAAGAAAAGAACCAGTGTTTCACGTAAGGGATTAAGACGTGCTGGACAACATCATAAGCTTTATCGCAAATTCCCTCAGGCTTGTCCTAACTGTGGCGATGCAGTTCTTCCTCACTGTGTGTGCCCAGCTTGTGGTCACTACAAGGGTAAACAAGTTATCGAAATTAAAGTAAAAGCCGCTGCACAAGCTGAAGCTTAATTTTAAAAAAAAATCTAAAAAAAAGCCTTCGAAAGAAGGCTTTTTTTTTGCCGTCATTCGCAGGATGCGAGAGAATGGGCGGGTTCTAACAAGGAAGATTCATGAAATTATTCAATTCCAAGATTCTTGGTACTGGTAGCTTTCTCCCCGACAAAATCGTAACCAATGAAGATATTGCTAAACGTGTCGAAACAAACCATCAGTGGATTGTTGAGCGCACAGGCATTCATACACGTCGAGTAGGAGATCTCTCTCGAGATGAATCTCCAAGTGGCATGGCAAAATTTGCGGCCATCAAGGCATTAGACGCTGCCAATCTCACTCCTAATGATATTGATCTTATTCTTTTTTCGGCCACTATGCCTGATCAGACCATGCCAAATACGGCCAGCGTCTTTCAATCAAAGCTTGGTATCACAAATAATTGTCCTGCCATTGACGTAAATGCTGCGTGCTCAGGCTGGATTTATATGCTCCCCATGGCCAATGCTATGATTAAAACGGGCCTATATAAACACATCATGATTGTGGGCAGTGAAATGCTAAGCTCATGGGTAAACTGGGAAGATCGAAACACGTGCATTCTTTTTGGTGATGGTTGTGGTGTAACTATTTTAGGTCGCGCTTCGGAGAATGAAGAATCTCAAATATACTCATCCGTTCTATCTTGTGACTCTTCAAAAAAAGATCACCTGACACTTATGGCAGGGGGTGCCTGTAAACGTATCACTCACGATGTGCTTGAAAAAAATGAGCAGTGGATGAATATGAATGGCCAAGAGATTTATAAATCGGCCGTAAAAACCATGGCCGCTCATAGTGAAAGAGTTCTGAAAGACGCAGGGAAAACCATGGATAACGTAGACTGGTTTATTCCTCACCAGGCAAACCTTCGAATTATTGAAGCAGTTGGAAATCGTTTCCATTTTCCTCCGGAGAAAGTGATTGTTAATGTTGACCGATATGCCAACACCTCTTCGGCCAGTATTCCTATCGCTATGGATGAATTTATTCGCGAAGGAAAAATTAAACGTGGAGACAACTTGCTTCTTGCTGCCTTTGGTGCAGGCCTGACGGCAGGAGCCGTTTTCCTTAAATATTAAAAAAAGGAACTATGATGAAAGTGACTCTCGTCTTCCCAGGACAAGGTACTCAATATGTGGGCATGGGAAAAAATTTTGTTGGAAGTCCCTCTTTTGAAAACGCCAACCACGCCGCTGGTTACAACCTAGAAAAGATAATGCTTGAAGGTCCCCTTGAGGAATTAAAGCTTACGAAAAATACGCAGCCTGCTATCGTTGCACACTCTCTAATGTTATTTAAAAAGCTCAAAGATATCTTAGATAAAAAAAACATTGAGATTGAAAAAGTATTAGGTCACTCTGTAGGTGAATACGCTGCTCTTTCTGCTGCTGGCTCCCTTGATTTTGCGGACGCTGTAAAAGCTGTTCACTTCAGAGGTAAGTACATGCAGGAGGCCACTCCTGCAGGAAAAGGCACTATGTTTGCCATTCTTAAGCAGGATGAAAATGTCATTCGAGAGGCTTGTGAAGCTGCTTCTTTAAGCGATGAAAAAGTGTCTCCAGCAAACTTTAACGAACCAGCACAGATTGTCATCTCGGGTGATAAAAAGGCTTGTGAGTTGGCCATCAAAATCATGGAAGAAAAAACACAAAGTCGAGTGAAGGCCATTGAACTCCAAGTATCAGCTCCCTTTCATTGTCAGCTTATGAAGCCAGCGGAAATAAATCTTAAAGCAGTCCTGGATCAGATCACTTTTCATCCTCTTAAATATCCATATATCGCAAACATTGATGCAAAAATCTATGGAACTGACACCAATCCGCTCGTTCTTAAAGAAAATCTTTTAAAACAAGTTTGTGGAAGTGTTTTGTGGACACAAAGTGTTCAAAAATTACACTCTGACTCTGTGGTGATAGAAGTCGGGCCAGGAAAAGTTTTAAGCGGTTTGATCAAAAAAATTAATCCTAATATTAAAGTCATCAGTCTTGATACCGAGACTGGTTTTGCTGAAGTTGAGGCCTTATGATTGCTACTTATCCTGATCTAAAAGACAAAGTTGTTCTTGTTACCGGTGCTGCACGTGGCATTGGAAAATCTATTGCTCTTGCCCTTTCGGCTCAAGGCGCTCACGTTGTTTTTAACTATCGTGGAGATGACACCAGGGCCGTCACTCTTAAAGAAGAATTAGAAAACGCTGGTGGCAAAGCGACTGGTCTGAAGTTTGATGTCACTGATTATGAGGCCATGACAAAGGCCATTGATGATTTTACAAAAAATGTCGCTCCTATTTCGGGTCTGGTAAACAATGCGGGAGTTTCTAAAGACACTCTTCTTCTTCGATTAAAACCAGATGAAATTTCACAGATCATTGATACTAATTTAAAAGGATCGATGATGGTGACCCAGGCCCTTTCAAGAAACTTTTTACGTGCCGAAAATGTCTCCATTGTAAATATGAGCTCTATTGTGGGGCTCATGGGAAATGCCTCTCAATCGGCCTATGCTGCCTCAAAGGCAGGCCTTATTGGCTTTAGTAAATCTGTTTCTAAAGAACTTGCTTCAAGAAATGTTCGTTGTAACGTCATTTGCCCAGGATTTATTGCCACTGATATGACTGAGGCCCTTGCCGATAAAGCAAAGGCAGAATACTTAAAATCCGTGCCCTTAAACCGCTTTGGCAACGCCGACGAGGTTGCAGAACTTACTTGTTTTCTTCTTAGCCGAGCGTCAAGTTACATCACTGGTGAAGTTATTAAAATTGACGGCGGGCTGTATATCTAATAACTTAGACAGATCTCATTTTTGGAGGATATTTGAATGGAATTACAAGAAAAAGTAATTAAGCTCGTTTCTGAAGCAACTAAAATGGATGCTGCTAATATCAGCTTGAATACTAGCTTCGTTGATGATCTTAACCTTGATTCTTTGGACATGGTTGAGCTCATGATGAAAATGGAAGACGAGTTCGGCGTTGAAATCCCTGAGGATGAAACAGAGAACCTTAAATCGATTGGCGATGTGGTTTCTTACCTAAAAACTAAATCTCACTAGTCATTTTTAGCCTCCGAAAGGGGGCTTTTTACTTTCTGGACATAAATTATGAAATTTAATCGAGTTGCTGTAACTGGCATGGGTGCCATTTGTGGCCTAGGAAATTCATTAGATGAAATTTGGAAAAATGCTCTGGCCGGAAAAGCTGGAATTTCTACGCTAGAGCGGCAGAATACAGAAAACTGGCCTGTCACTTTTGGTGGCGAAGTAAAAAACTTTAAACTTGATCCTTCTCTTATGGACCTTAAAGATCAAGATCGTTTTGATCTATTTAATCAATTTGCTCTTCACGCCGGCAACGAGGCCATTATGCAAGCTGGGCTTAGTGAGGCCGGTTACGCTCCTGAAAAAATCGGCGTTCTTTTTGGAACAGGTCTTGGTGGGTTCCCTCACATTGAGGCCAATCATAAAATCTTTCTTGAGAAAGGTGCCCGCAGGGTATCTCCATTTTTCATTCCTTCAGTTATACCCAACATGCCTGAAGGATTACTTGCCATCAAGTTTGGATTCAAAGGCATTAACTTTGCCGTGGCTTCGGCCTGCGCATCCAGTGCCCATGCCATAGGTCTTGCTGCAACTGAAATAATGTTAGGCAGACAAGACGCTATGGTTACAGGTGGAACGGAAGCCGTGATCACTGGATATACCATTGCTGGTTTTGCCAGCATGAAGGCTCTTTCAAAAAGAAATGAAGAGCCTCACCGCGCTTCTCGTCCTTACGATGTTGATCGAGATGGATTTGTGATGGGAGAAGGTGCTGGAATTCTCATTTTAGAAAATTATGAAAAGGCTAAAGCTCGTGGTGCTCGCATCATCGCTGAAGTCGTTGGTTTTGGTGCCAGCTGTGATGCTTATCATATTACGGCCCCACATCCGGAAGGATTAGGAGCGCTGTTATGCATGGAACAAGCCTTTGAACTCTCAGGAGTAAAAAAAGAACAGGTGGGCTACATCAATGCTCACGGTACTTCTACACCTTTAGGTGATGTGGCAGAAACTCAAGCGATTAAAAAAGTTTTTGGATCACACGCAAATTCACTATCAGTGAGTTCAACAAAATCGATGACTGGGCATCTTTTAGGTGCGGCCGGTGGACTTGAATCCATTTTCTGCATCAAGGCCCTTGAAACTGGGATTCTTCCTCCAACGATCAACTTAGAAAATCAGGATCCTAAATGTGATTTAGACTATGTTCCTAATAAGTCTAAGAAAAAAGATATCGAGTACGCCTTAAATAATTCATTTGGATTTGGTGGGACTAACTCATCGACAATTTTTAAAAAACATTCTTAGAGATTCATTCCTAAAACGACTGCACTCGCTAAAATGAGTGTATTAATCAGTCGCTGATAACCAATCTCAGATGTAAAAGAAAAAACTCTTTTTCCGATGAGATAACGGACAGTCAAAGAAACTGCTGAACCAATAAGGTAATGCGCCTTAAACTCATGACCTTGCATAAAAACTAAAACAATGAGTTGAAAAGTCGCCATAAAGGCATAATCAAAACTCACTCCGGCCAAAATTTTTATTTTATCCGTATAAAGACTCGAGACTAGAGGTGTAAGGATGGAGCCGCCCATATTTGAGAGGCCATGGACTAATCCCATGAAGAGCAAAGCACTTGAAGGATTTTTTCTCATGCCTTCTTGTATTTTTTCACGAAAAGATGTGGCGCTTCGAATAATAAAAGAAACAAACAACATCACGGTGATGAATAATTTAATTTCCCATTTCAAATCAAAGTGTTGAGCGAACATCATGCCAAAGAACAAAGCGGGCAAACAGATTATAAAAAAAAGCTTTCGATAACCACCGTCTAAATTCACGTGAAGGGTGTCTTTTACCTGACTCCAGCTCAAAGCAGCAGATGCGGGCAATAAATAAAGAAGGGCATGAAAATAATCATGCCCCATCATAAGCATAATAGGAGTACCAAATAATAAAAGACCTACTCCAAAAAGAGACTGCACAATAGAAAGAATCGCTATTAATAAGAATATTTCCACGAGTCAAAATACCATGCTCTTCATTCAGAACAAGATAAGCTGTAGATTCTACATGAAATCAGTAGGCACCACATGATCCGTCTTCTAAAATAGTAGGGCAACACAAGGAGCTCCCCTATGTCCCAATACTTATCTAATGTAGATCCAGAAGTCGCATCTTTCATTGAAAAAGAACAACAGCGCCAAGAACATGGCCTTGAACTTATAGCATCAGAGAATTACTGCTCAAGAGCAGTAATGGAAGCTCAGGGATCTTGTTTAACCAACAAGTATGCAGAAGGCTATCCTAAAAAACGTTATTACAATGGTTGTGAATTTGTAGATGAGATCGAAACTCTGGCCATAGAACGTTTAAAAAAAATCTTTAACGCCCAGTTTGCTAACGTTCAACCACACTCTGGTTCTCAGGCGAATATGGCCGTATATATGGCCCTCCTTAATCACGGAGATACATTTTTAGGAATGGATCTGGCCCAAGGCGGACATTTAACTCATGGGTCTCCTGTCAATTTCTCTGGTCGACTTTATAAGGGTCTTCATTATGGATTAGACCCTAAAACAGAGATGATTGATTACAATAAGCTTGAAGAAATCGCGAAGAAAGAAAAACCTCGCATGATCATCGCTGGGGCTTCGGCCTATCCTCGTATCATTGATTTTGAAAAATTCTCACAGATCGCTAAATCTATCGATGCCATCTTGATGGTGGACATGGCCCATATTGCCGGATTGATCGCTGCTGGCCTTCATCCCTCACCCGTTTTATTAGCCGATGTCGTTACATCGACAACTCACAAAACACTTCGTGGTCCTCGTGGAGGACTCATTATCACCAATAACGAGGAAATCGCTAAAAAAATGAACTCGCTGATCTTTCCAGGGATTCAAGGTGGGCCTCTTGAGCATGTGATTGCGGGAAAAGCCGTGGCCTTTAAAGAAGCACTTGATCCTACTTTTAAAACATACCAAGAACAGGTCATCAAAAATTCTAAGATCCTTGCCAATACGCTTATGGAAAATGGAATTGAACTTGTTTCTGGTGGCACTGACAATCACCTCATCCTCGTTAAAACTGACTCTGTTAACATGTCAGGAAAAGAGGCCGGTGAAATTTTAGAAAAAGTGGACATCACTTGTAACAAAAACATGGTTCCCAATGATAAACGTTCTCCGTTTGTGACCTCTGGAATCAGGCTCGGAACTCCGGCCGTGACCACTCGAGGCTTCAAAGAAACTGAAACAAAATTCATGGCCGAGATGATTATTAAAGCACTCAAAAATCATAAGGATGAAAAAGTCTTGAGCGAAGTAAAACGTAGTGTGCATGACTTGTGTTTAAAATTTCCGGTTTATCCTTAAGGAGTACTCCATGAAATGGATCATTATTCTCTCGATTTTAGCGGCTTCTTGCTCAGGCCAAAAAATCAAAAAACAACCCCAGCATGCCTCTCCCTACACTGTTGAAAAATGTCAGTGTATGAAAATTTTTGATCCAGTGTGTGCTGAGGGGAAAAATTTCGGGAATTCATGTGAAGCTGAGTGTAATGGTTATCTTAAATGGACGGCAGGTGGATGTGCCCCAGTTCAAATCAAAAAAACACCCAAAAAATAGTAGTAAGCTACCGAAAGTTCGATATTCGTCTTTTCGGTAATTTATATTTATTATTGGTTTGTAGAGTGCTATAAACCATAAAAAAACACTAGATGTAGTTTAGGATCGCATTATGAAATGTCCCTTCTGCTCGGCACCGGATACGAAAGTTTTGGACTCCAGAAACCTGGAAGACGGCTGTATTATCAGAAGACGCCGTAAATGCGAAACCTGCCAAAAAAGATTTACGACTTTTGAGACCATTGAACTCTCCATGCCTATGGTGATTAAACGAGATGGAAGACGTGAAGCTTATCAACAAGACAAAATTAAACATGGTATTGAGAAGGCCTGTGAAAAACGTCCCATCTCGGCCGTGCAAATAGAAAGAATTATCAGCAATATCGAAAAGGCCATCCTTGATATTTCAGATAAAGAGATTCAAAGCCAGGACATTGGCAATCTTGTGATGATGTACTTAAGGCACCTAGACCCTGTGGCCTACATACGTTTTGCTGCTGTTTATAGAAAATTCCAAGACGTTGAAGAGTTTGTAAACGAACTCAAACATGATGAAAATAACCAATTTAAAATTAATGCCTCCCCAACAGCCGATAAAGGATACCAATCGTGAGTACAAAGCACGAGGCACGCGAGATTTGCCTTCAATTCCTCTACCATCTTCAACTTCCAGCTTTTCACTATTTACGTGAACGTCAGGACACAGTGGAGATTTTTGAGCGTCTTCAAGACTTTAAAAAAACCTTAGGGATTGAACTTACGGGTGATTCTCAGGCCCATGTTGTCACTTTAGTAAAAGGCATTCTTAAACACCATATTGAACTTGAAGAAATCCTTACAAAATATCTTAAGAACTGGAAGCTTTCTCGAGTTTCAAAAATTGAGCAAACGATATTTCTTATCGCCATTTATGAATTAAAATATCAGCCTAATGTTCCTGGAAAAGTTGTTATCAACGAAGCCATTGAGCTTGGCAAAAAATTCTCAACCAAAGAATCAGCAGGGTTTATCAACGGCATTTTAGACAGCGTCTTTAAACAAGAACTGAAAAGAAATGAATAACATTATAAATGCTGTTACTCCCCATACCTCAGGTTTGATCTGGTTTCCTAAAGATGAGATAAGGCCGGGAACAACAAGCTACTTAGGTATTGATTATCTTTTAGACGGGTTGCTAACCGCTGGCCTAAAATCATCTCATGATTTCACCAGCCAGGTCATCATGGGCCAAAACTATTCTCACCCCATTTATGTTTTCATTGCAAAAAAACTTATTTCTAAAGAACTTGATAGTTTTTTAGTGTTGGTCAAAGGCGAACTAAAAAGTGAAAGTGATATCTTGATCATCGATGAGAGAGAGGCCTTCGCTGAGCTTAAACAAATGACCCCCAAAGATCTTCAATCAAGATACCACCTGATCTCATGAATTAGAGAGAAATGATTCGGGCTGTTTTAAAATCATGATCTGTTAATGATCTTTCAAAAACTTCTCCGTCTTTATCCACGATAAACAGTTTTCCCGTATTATCCAAGAAGTAGTTTGAGCCTAACTTAGAAATTGACTCCACACTCAAAGTCAGTGGTATCGCCGGAACTTTAATTGATCCATCTTGAGCGACTGTGTAGATCGACATTGATGAATCCGTGAAGTAGTTACCACCACGTTTTTTTAGAATTCCTACTCTCGTCATTGCATCTGAGGCCATCGTGCCATTTGCAGCGATGGTATAAACGACTCCTCTATTTGTCATGAAGTATGAACCACCGAAGGCCACAACATCTACTGTTTTAAGTGTATCGATAGAAACAGTTGTGACTGCTCCCGTATCTCCCACTGTGACAACTTGAAGGAATTCAGAATTAAGAACGAAATAATTTCCACCAAAGTTTTTAATTCCTTCAGGATAAACGAGATCTGTTCTTGCTGCTACCGCACCGGTCTTATCGATGGTAAAAAGCTCTCCCGTTTTACCCAAGAAATAGTTCATGCCCTTTCCTTGAAGCTCAGAAGGAATGACTTCGTACTTACGATATAAAAGACCTTTCTCATCAATGGTTACAAGAACGCCATTGTTTTCTGAAAAATAATTCCCACCCTTAAGACCAACTTGTTCAGGGTAAGTGAAATGACCTAGATCATAAATGAACCCATTATTGTCAGTGGTAAGGATAATCCCATTATCCATGATCATGTACGATTGAGAAAATGCCTCTAATGAAAGAAAAGCTAAGCACGATAAGAACAAGAGTTTCATCATCCATCTCCTTGGTGTTTGAAAAGCGTTGAAGCTTAGAAACTATACTCAAGGACTTTTTGCTTTTCTATGCATCAAAAAAAGTTTTGGGAGGATGATGTAAGGGGCTGAATGATGGCACTCAACCTTAAGAAAAGTAAGGGACTCCGAAGAGTCCCTTAAGAATTTATTTAGTTGATAAAAGTTTTACTTTCTTCAGATCATGGCCAGGAACAAGTTTAAACTGAACATTTCCTTGATGATCAACCGTGAATAAACGGTTTTCGTTATCAAGCATGTAGTTGGCCCCCACTTTTGTGATTTCTGAAATTTTTAATTCGGCAGGTAATACAACAGGAAGAATTAAAAACCCACTTTCAGCGACAGTATATAGAGTGTTTTCTTTATCGATAAAGAAGTTTCCACCCATCATCTTAACACTTGGGATATTAAAATCTGTTTTAGGATAGATGAAACCAGTTGTTGCAACTGTATATGGAACACCTTTTACGAAGAAATAATTTCCTCCCATTAAAGTAATGTCAAACGCGTTAAAACCATCAAGCATAATTTTTGTATAAAGACCATTGGCCCCTACAGTATAAAGATCGGCCGTTTTTTTCTTTTCATCATTGTTAGCAGTAAAAAACACCCCTCCAAATCTATCCGATTTTTTGAAAGCATCATCTTTAAGTTTTGTATAAAAACCTTCAGCACTGATTGTGATAAGCTGAGAACCATCAATGATGTAATTCATCCCCTTACCTTTAAACGATCTCACGGTAAGGTCTGTTGTGAACAATCCAGAATTATTTACTGTAACAAGTTTGTCGTGTTGAACAAAAAATTGTCCACCAGAAATTCTCACATCACGAGGAAGAGCAAAGTTTGAAAGATCATTAACATCACCAGTTTTTGTTGTGGTAAGGACAATGCCGTTATCAAGAACCATGTATGACTGAGCGAAAGAATTCATAGAAAGAACGGCTAAAGCAGTTGCGAAAAACTTTTTCATGAGTAGACTCCCTTGATTTATAATACGGCGCACTATAGCCACATAAGGGATAGATATCCAGGGGTTGTAGAAAATTTACAACTGTTTGAAAATAGGGACCTCAAAACGACGTTTGGGTCCCTTGAAAGTCATTTAGTACTGAATAAGGTCGCGTGCGGCCACAAGGATTCTGTTCATGTCCGGTAAGGTTGCACGCTCAAGAATACGGTTAAAACCTACTGGGGTGAAGGTTGATCCCACACGTTTAACAGGAGCATCTAAATATTCAAAGGCGTTCTCATTGATCACACCCACTAACTCTCCACCGAATCCAGCAAAGACCTTATCTTCGTGAACGACGAGGGCCCGGTGAGTTTTTTTAACGGTTGCCACGATAGCATCGAGATCAAGCGGATTAAGCGAACGAAGATCCAAGACCTCAACGCTAAACCCTTCTTTAGCAAGAACTTCAGCAGCTTCAAGAGAAAAGTGCACGGTATTTCCGTAGGTAATAATTGAAAGATCTGTTCCCTCACGACGAAGACGGGCCTTGCCAAAGGGAACTTCAAAATCTTCCGGAATAACTGTCATTGCATGTTTAGCATTATAAAGCGCTTTTGGTTCAAGATAAACTGTACAGCCTTCAGAACGCATGGCCGTACGAAGTAGACCGGCAGCATCGTCGGCAAAGGCCGGAACCACAACTCTGATACCAGGAAGTGTACAAAGAGTTCCTTCCAAATTTTGAGAGTGATAAAGACCGCCACCAATATAGCCACCAGAGGCAAGACGAATGACTATGTTTGGTGAGAAGGCTCCGTTACTTCTCCAATAATCGTGAGATGTCTCAACCATTTGTTCCATTGCTGGCCAGAAATAATCGGCGAACTCTGCACCTTCAACCACAATACGAATTTTTTTATCAAATCGGGACATACCGTTAGCAGTTCCAAGAATATAATCTTCAGCGATAGGTCCGTTGAACACACGCTGTTTACTAAATTCTTGTTGCATACCTTTGGTCACGTTGAAGATTCCACCTTTTTCTTTATTGGCAACATCTTGACCCCAAATGTAGGTATCCGGGTTGTGACGAAATTCAGCTTTAAGTGTCCCGTTGATAGCATCAATGAATTTTTTAGCTTCACCTGCTTCTGAATGAGTGCCATCAGTATATTTTTGGGGAACATAAGCATCGGGAACAACGTGGTCCCAAATAGATTCAGGTGTTGGATTTGGAGCTTTCACAGCTCTGGTGTGAGCTTCAAGAAGTTCAGCTTTTGCTTCGGCTTCAATCTTTTCGATGTCTTTAGCCGTAAATATTTTATTTTTAATCAATTCTTCTTTGAATTTTGGAAGAGGATCAAGAGCTTTTGCATCGGCTCTTTCTTTTTCGTCACGATACCACTCATGATTATCTGAATTTGAGTGGTTTCCAATACGGATACACATCGCATGAACAATAACAGGCTCATGATGTTTGATCGCATGTTCACGGGCCGTTATCATGGCATTCATAGAATCAAAAACATCTTTTCCATCACACTTGATGATTTTGAGATTTGGAAATCCAACAAAGTTGTCACAAACAAACTCATTAGAAGTTTGATCTGCTTTAGGAACTGAAATTCCATAACCATTATCTTGAAAAACAAAAATAACGGGAAGTTTTTCTCTGTCCGCACCATTAATGGCTTCATAACAATAACCTTCTGAAACTGAGGACTCTCCTTGAGAAGAAATCGCAACACCATTGTGTTTATAAGTTTTCATTCCACGGGCCACACCTACGGCATGTAACGTGTGGTTACCAGTGCAAGAAGAAACGTTGTGGATATTCCATTCAGGCTTTGCGAAGTGGTTAGACATGTGACGACCACCGGAAGCGAGGTCGGTTGATTTTGATATCCCATTCAGGATAATCTCTTCAGTCGATAAACCTGCCGATAGTGCTGTAAGCATGTCACGATAATAGGGAAATAAATGATCCGTCTTTTTATCAAAGACCTGTCCTATGGCCAATTGTATGGCATCATGACCTGCATAAGGAGCATGATAAGACCAACCAAGGGCCTGTTTAAGATAATTAGGTGCTCGCTCATCGATCATTCTTCCTAAAATCATCAACCTTAACCATTTAGTCAGGGTTTTTTTGTCAGTTTTTTTTATATCATGAACCTTAGTCACTTTCATGAGTCACTCCAGCCTTTTTTTAAAATTTACAAGGCACTACCAGTATCACGATGGCCTTTAACTGGCCATCATGTAACGCAAAGCAAATAGATCCGATACCAAAGCAAAATGGTCAAAAACGTTTAAGTTCCTTTATTCTTGATAAACATAAAGTGTTCATCTTAAACTTCCGAAAACACATTATCTAACCACCTTCCGGAGCACTTATGGCGAAGACAATTGCCGACGGCTTTTTTAATGATCCTCGTTTAAAAGAAGCAAAAAAACTCATTCAAGAGGCCCTTAAAGAACATCAGTCTCAAATCAAGGGTGTAAAATCTGCTACGCCGGAACTTAAAGCGGATTATGATGCCCTCTTAAAAAAAGTTGCCGACTGGCGAGGTGGAGCGCTTTTTTATAATTATCTTGGAAGTGGTATCGGTAAAGGTCCGTTAGTGGAACTTGCCGACGGCTCAGTGAAATATGATTTTATTACTGGCATTGGTGTTCATTACATGGGTCACTCTCACCCTGGTGTTATCGAAGCTCAAATCAATGGAGCCGTGTCGAATACTGTTATGAACGGTCACCTTCAGCAGAACGTTGACTCTGCCAAACTTCTAGAACTTCTTTCTACTCAAGCATGCAAAAATGGTGCTGAGGTAAAAAACGTTTTTCTTTCCACTTCAGGGGCCATGGCCAACGAAAACGCTTTTAAAATTATTTTCCAAAAACGATATCCAGCAGCTCGTTTTTTTGCTTTTGAGAAATGTTTTGCAGGTAGAACTTTAGGTATGGCATGGGTTACAGATAAGGGTGCTTACCGCCAAGGATTACCAAAAACAATTGACGTTGATTATATCCCATTTTATTCAGCGACTGATCATAAAGGTTCAATTGAAGCTGCTACAAAAGTGATGAGGAAATATATCACTCGTTACCCTGGACAACACGCTGGATTCATCATGGAACTTATCCAGGGTGAAAACGGCTCATGGGTTGGACACCAGGAGTATTTTGAAGCTTTGATCAAAGTGTGCCAAGAAAGTAACATTTCAGTTTTTGTAGATGAAGTGCAGACCTTTGCACGTACCCATGAACTTTTTTCTTTTCAACATTTTAAATTAGACAAACATGTTGATGTGGTTTCCATTGGTAAAAACTCTCAAGTATGTGCCACTCTTTTTAAAGATGATCATAAACCAAAACCAGGTCTTATATCGCAAACCTTTACGGGATCATCCAGTCAGATAGCGGCAGCTTATTATGTCATTAATGAAGTCGTCAAAGGTGGGTATTTAGGTGAGAACGGGAAGATTGAAAAACTTCACCAACACTTCAAAGGTCACTTAGAAAAACTTGAAAAAAAACACCCATCAAAAATCAGTGGTCCTTTTGGCATTGGTGCCATGGTGGGAACAACCGTATTTGGTGGAGACGAAACAAAGTCTAAGGCCTTTACCTTTAAACTTTTTGATAATGGTGTGCTCTCATTCATTGCCGGTGGCCATCCAACGACCAGAGTGCGTTTTCTTATGCCGATCATGGCCGTGGAAGAAAATCATATCGATGAGGTTTGTGCCATCATCGATAAAACCTTGAGTGAGATGGAATAAACATGTTTATCATTCGCCCTATCGCAGGCAAAGACCTAGACGGACTGATGAAACTTCTGGAGAAATCTGGACATGGTCTAACGTCATTGCCAAAAGATCCTGAAGTCTTAAAAAAAAGAATCAGAATATCTGAGCGAAGTTTTCTTCACCGTGAAGATGGCCCAGGGGGCGAAGATTATCTTTTTGTCATGGAAGAACTTTTTACAGGTAAAATTGTTGGCGTTTGTGCCATCATCTCTAAAATTGGTGGTTTCCAGCCTTATTATTTTTATCGTTTAGAAAAGACTCATCACGAATCCAAATCAGTAAATGTGAAAAATGACATCACTTCTCTACATTTTCATCCCATACACAATGGTCCTGCAGAAATCTGCTCTCTTTATCTTCACCCTGAATTCCGTAACTCTCAAAATGGGCGTTTCCTTTCACTCTCACGTTTCCTTTTTATGGCAGAGAATAGGAAGTACTTTGAAGACCAGGTGATTGCAGAAATGCGAGGGATGGTAAATGACTCTGGACACTCTCCTTTTTGGGACGCTGTAGGCGCTCACTTTTTCAAATTCGGATTTCTAGAGGCAGATTTGCTTTCAGTTAAAAATAAAAAATTTATTGATGAGCTGATGCCGAAATATCCCATCATTGCAAATCTCCTTCCCGATGACGCTCAAATGGTCATTGGTAAAGTTCATCCCAACACCGAGCCGGCAAAACGCATTCTAGAACAAGAAGGTTTTAAGTTTTCAGGCCTTGTGGGTATGTTTGAGCCGGGACCTGTACTTATTGCAGAAGTGGATAATATCCGTGCAATCAATGAAAGTATCATCGGAGAGATTAAAGAAATCGCGGATAAGAATTTTAAATCTGAAGTGTTCATCATCTCTCGTACCAATGGATCATTCCGTGCAGTATTAGGTGGAGTCATTAAGCTTAAGTCAGGCGGGTATAAGATCTCTGGAGTGACCGCTGCTGCTCTCAAACTTCGCCTAGGAGATAAAATCCGTTTTGTTTCTTTTAAACCTAAAATTGAAAAGAAAAAAGTTAAACCTATTCCTAAAACTAAAAAGATCAAATAATGACTGCTAAAACCACAAGAAGCATAAAAAATATTCTTATCCAGCCTGGCTTTCAGATAAAGCTGATGAGTTATTTCATGGGATTATTCGCACTCACGACGGCCAGTCTTTACGGAGCAACTTTTTTATTCTTTTGGAATTTTAAGCAGAAGGCCATTAAAGTCGGCATTCCTGAGGGGCATATCTTTTATACGTTCCTTAAAAATCAAAAAAATGATCTAGACATGCTTTTTTCTGGGCTTGCGATGATCAACCTTTTTTTTCTAATCGTAATAGGGTTTGTGGTCTCACACAGAATCGCTGGGCCATTATTCAAAATCAAAACCCATCTTAATGATCTTTCTCCTTCTAGTCAGGATCTTCAATTAAGACAAAAAGACTTTTTTAAAGATATGGAACCCGTCATAAATCAATTAAAAAACAAACTAAGAAAATGAGATACTTAATCTTATTGCTCATAGGACTTTCATTGGTATCGTGTCTAAACTCTAGCAAGAAGAACCCCAATGATCTCAAAATCAACACTCACGAAAATAATTCGGATGAATACGTGCTCATAGAGTTCGCTGCCAAATTAGAAGAAGACTATTTTCGTTTTGAGAAGCTCTCTTCACCTTAATTTTTCCTTAAGATCGATTCAAATGGCCTTTATTGGATATAATAAATTCATGAAAGGAAATTTACTATTAGTTGATGATGAATTGACCCTGACCGAAGCCATGAAGGAACTTCTGGAAGAAGAGGCCAGTGTTATTTTTACTGCAAAAAATGGTTCTGAGGCCCTGTGCATTTTGGAACGTGAAAGCATTAGCTGTATCGTTTCTGATATAAAAATGCCTGTTATGGATGGAATAAAGTTCTTTCATGAAGCAAAAAAGCGTGATCAAAACCTGCCTTTTATTTTTTTCACTGGTCATGGCAGCGACGAACTCAGAGAAGAAGTGGCCCACTTAGGGGCCACAGACCTATTAATAAAACCAAATTTTAATTTATTAGAACTCGCCATAAGAAAGGCCATGCTTCCTACTGACCGCGACTAGTACTCTCAAAAATCTTATCAGCAGATGCCGCTACAAATCCTTGATAGAGTTCGCCATTTTTCATAGGATATCTTTTAGCAAACTCATAATAACAAGCAGGAATCATAAGGGTCGCATCGTCAAATTTGACTTCAATGTTATTGGCCAAAGTTGAAGACTGTTCCAAGTAGACTTCTTTTGATCCTTTAACCTCTCCCCCACTTCCATTGAGTTTAAAACCTTGAGCTTTTAGATAGGTGTTAAGAGCATGGATATCAGTCATTTTCTTTAGGCCATTAATGGAAACGGTAAAATGGTTGGGTCTATAACCAAAAGCAGAAACCCAGGCAGCATAATCAGTTTCCTTTAACAGGTCATTATAAATTTGAGTTGTTACTTTCCAAGGACGACCAGCAGAAACAAAATCAAACTCATGCTCCATACCCTCTGGCACTTGATCAATAAGCTGATGAACTGCCTTTTGAAATGCAGGTGAAAATTCTTCTAATTTTAGTTCTGAAATAAAAATCTTAGGCAAAGTAAGATCTGGATGTTGATAGTGTTTTGCATAAAGTTTTTTTTCGTGAAAATGGTAATCCCCACAATACTTATAACCAGAATCGATAAACGGCTTGGCCAGAACATCAACCGTAACCCTAGGATGGTTAAAAGTTCTTAGTGCAATATGATCATTAAGGACTGTTTCTCCATCTTGGATAAAAAGATCATAAATCTTTTTGGCCATTGGATTGATCGCCACATAATCCATCCACATTTTGTCCAACAAACTTGGTAAATTTTTAGCTCTTGTCATAATTAGCTCCTTAGCACTTTTATCTTAGCAGAAGAGAGTTAAAAGTGTAAGAAGAGTCTGTGCATAACTCTCCGTATTATAGTATGATAAGAATCAGTTTTCACGATAAGGATGGCTTTATGCAAATGACACTTAAGGGTGATTATTTTCTCGGTAAATTCACTCATTCCCAAGGTTTAAAAGATCTTTCTCATGCACAGGAAAGAATCTTAAAACGCTCGCCCGCAGACCTAGATAAAGTTTTATGGGAGGCCGGTGTTTTTTATGATCACGTGGACGCTGTTATTGAATCGGCCCAAAAAGGATTTGAAGGATGGAGGAAACTAAGTTTTGAAACAAGAATTGGTTATTTAAAAAAGTATCAAGAAGTCGTTCGCACTAAAAAAGATGAAATCAGTATGGCCCTTGCTTTAGAAGTAGGTAAACCACTTTGGGAAGCCAAAACAGAAGCTGCAGCACTTGATTCAAAAGTCACTGTCACCATAACGGACTCATATGAAAGAATCAAACAAGAAACAATCAAAGATGTGATGCCTAAAATTGATGGCCATGTGGTGTATAAACCATTGGGCCCATGTTTAGTCATTGGCCCCTTTAATTTTCCTTGTCACTTGGCCAATGGACAAATACTTTCTGCTCTTTTAGCTGGAAACACTGTCGTGTTCAAACCATCGGAAAAAACCATCTACTCTGCTCAGCTTATGATGGAATGTTTTCATGAAGCAGGTTTTCCTCCAGGAGTCATTAACTTTATCAACGGAACAGGAGCAACTTCATCAAAACTTACGAGTGACAAAAGAATCAAAGGAATCTTTTTTACTGGTTCTCGTGGAGTAGGTCTTCGTATTTTAGAAAATACTCATAAAGATTTAAACAAATTAGTCGCTTTGGAATTAGGTGGCAAAAACTCTACGATCCTCCATCACGACACCAATATTTCTCACGCACTTCCAGAACTTTTAAAAGCATGTTTTTTAACCTCTGGTCAACGCTGCACTTCAACGTCGATGATTCTCGTGCATAAAAAAATCGAACAAGAATTCATTTCTCAGTTTAAAGCTCTCACTGAAAAAATTCGGGTAGGTCATCCTATTAATTCTCAACCTGAAGCCTTCATGGGTCCTTTAATAGATGAACATGCAGAAAAATCATATTTTGATTTTTGTAATTTTGGAAAACAAGAAGGTGCTGAGGAAATCGTTCCTGCTTTAAAACTTGATGTTGGTTATAAAGGACATTACGTCTCCCCCTCCATCCATTATGCAAAAAGTCCCAACCTAAAAGGTAAATTTATTCAAGAAGAGATCTTTGGGCCAAATTGTTTTTTTATTCCTTATGACAATATTGAAGAAGCCATTAAAATCGTGAACTGCACAGAGTATGGTCTGGCAGCTTCCGTTTTTACCAGAGATCCCAGTATTTATCAGTTATGTTTAAGAGACATAGATTCAGGTCTTATTAACCTTAACCGATCAACCGTTGGTGCGACGGCACGTCTGCCTTTTGGTGGTCTAAAAAATTCAGGAAATCATCATCCAGCGGCGGTATCCATGATTGATCACTGTGTAAACACTGTGGCATCATTAGAAACTCTAGATGATACAAGTTCCAAAATCTCAGATGTTGTCGGTCTAAAAGAAGATTAAAATGAATAAAATCACTGTTGAGCTTAAAGAAGCGCTCCGTAAGGAGCGCCTCTATGTCATTATTCTTGCCGCTATTCAGATTGTGCATATCTTGGACTTTGTGATCATGATGCCCTTGGGTCCCCAATTTATGCGTGTCTTCCATGTGAATACTATTGAATTTTCATCTCTGGTTTCGGCCTACACTTTTAGTGCAGGTATAGTCGGATTTTTTGGTGCTCTCTATGCCGATCATTTCGATCGTAAAAAGTATCTTCTTTTTAACTTCACCGGTTTTATCATTGGTACATTCATGTGTGCGATCGCCCCTAATTTTGCAGCTCTACTTATTGCAAGAATCATCGCTGGAGCTTTTGGAGGGATACTGAATGCTTGTGTTCTTTCTCTGGTTTCAGACCTCATTCCTTTTGAGCGTCGTGGTGCTGCCATGGGTGTGGTGATGTCATCATTTTCAATTGCCAGTGTGATCGGTGTACCGGCCGGTCTTTATATTGCAATGGCCTTTGACTGGCATGCTGCTTTTTATTTTATCTGCATAATTGGTGTCGTTTTCTGGATCCTTTCATTCATGTTTTTACCCAATGTTAAGATGATACGTGAACCTAAAACGTTTACAGAGAATCTTAAAAACTTTAAAAGCATCCTTATTCAAAAAGATTATTTGCGGGCCTTCTCACTCACGAGTGTTTTAGGTTTTGGGATTTTTATGGTAGTGCCCTTTATCTCTCCTTACATGGTAAAGAATGTAGGACTTCTTGAATCCCAACTTCCCTTGATTTATTTGGCCGGTGGCGCTTGCACCATCATTTCGGCCAGAATTATTGGAAAACTTTGCGATAAAGTCGGAAGTTTTAAAGTTTTTAGATTTGTGGCCATTGTTTCAGTGTTTCCTATTTTTATTCTCACGAACCTGCCACCAGTCGCCCTTGGACTCGCTCTTTGTACAACTTCAGCTTTTATGATGTTTGGTTCAGGCCGATTTATCCCTGCCATGACTTTGGTTACAGCAGTAGTTCATTCAAAAGATCGCGGAACTTTTATGAGTCTAGAGAATGCCAGTCGTCAAATGTCATCAGGAATGGCCTCTCAGACAGCTGGTCTTATCATCGGCTCATCGGCTGCAGGTGCGCTGACTAATTACAATGTTGTTGGTTATATTGGTATTGCAACATCGCTTATTGCCATCTTTATTGCTCACAAAATCAAAACTAAAATGAACTTGAGATAAATGAGATAAATATGAATTTTTCCCAGGCGCACCTATCGGCCATTGTCGCTTTCAGTATGTGGGGATTATTTCCACTCTACTGGAAGATCTTCTCAAACATTGGAGCATGGGATTTATTTGGCCATCGCCTAATTTTTTCTTTTATCACCTTAATTGTATTTTTAGGTTTTAAAGGCAAATTAGGTTCTCTCAAAGCAGTCTGGTCTGATAAAAAAACTCGTTATCTTCTTTTTATCTCGGCCTTGCTTATATCTTCTAATTGGCTCATCTACATTTATGCAGTCAGTATCGGAAAGGTTCTTGAGGCGAGCATGGGTTATTTCCTTAACCCATTAATCAATATTTTTGTGGGTTGGCTCATTTTAAAAGAAAAAATAAGATCCACTCAATGGCCTTCCATCATCTTGGCTTCACTCTCAATCGTGCTCATTGCCTTTCAAACGGATTTAAATTCGTTTCCTTGGTTAGCTCTTATCCTTTCAATAACTTTTGCTTTATATGGCTTATTAAGAAAAAAAATTCAAGTAGGTGCGCTGGAAGGTTTAGCCTTTGAAACATCTGTTGTTATCCTACCCGTCCTCTTGATTTGGCCATTTTTAGATTCAAGTCCTGTGACAGTTTACCAAGTTCTGCCAACGTGGAAGATCTTTGCTCTTTCTCTTTCTGGTGCCATTACCTGTTTACCGCTTGTTCTTTTTGCTTTCAGCGCTAAGAGGTTGGAGCTCAGAACCTTGGGATTTATCCAATATCTTTCACCAACTTTTAAGTTCATCTGTGGGCTCTTTATCCTCCATGAACCCTTAAGCCCAGAAAAACTTCAGGCATTTTTTATCATCTGGATTGCTCTTACCTGGTATACCTTGGAATCTTTTTATTTTATGCACAGATCCAAGAAAAAAATTGTGCCTATTGCAGAGTAGATTCTTCGTTTTTTTCATCTCATCTCAATAAGGCCAGAGCAAGAGAGTTCAGCATGATAACTTTTCCTTTAAAGGACATCTTTTTATCTCCATAATTAAGGAATGTTCTCAACCTAAGGTCGATTATGTTAGTCTTTTTTATCGTCATCGCTGTGATCATTGGATGTTTAATGCCAATTCAGGCAGGCATTAATTTCGAGCTGACAAGATTCATTAAACATCCTTACCTAGGTGCTTTTGTCTCTTTTTTCATGGGTACACTCGTTCTAGGTTTCATTATTCTTTTTCAGCAAGCGCCTTTTTCTGAACTTAAACGTCTAACGACAGCTTCTCCTCACCTACTTCTGGGAGGCATGATGGGTGCTCTATTTGTAGGCTCTTCTATCTTTTTAGTTCCGCGCATGGGCGCAACTCTTATGATCGGGGCCTATGTCACAGGACAGCTTCTTATGTCAGTCGTGATGGATCATTACGGTCTTTTTGGCCTTACTATTCAACCAATCACAATGAGTCGCCTCCTCGGCATTTTTCTTCTTTTCGTGGGACTTTTTTTAGTGGTAAAGAAAGGCGCATGATTAGTGCCTCCAACCTTACAAAAAAATTCGATCACCGCGGGATTGCAGGACTGCACAATGTGAACCTTGAAGTTTCAAAAGGAAAAATTCTTGCTCTTTTAGGTCCTAATGGAAGTGGCAAAAGTACTCTTTTGAACATTCTTTCAGGCAAACTTCTTCCAGACTCTGGATCGGTTGAGGGCCAGGCACAATTAGTAAACTTCACGCACTCAGAAGATTTCAACGTTCTGAAGTTCCTCATCTCGCGAGTAACTAATGACATTGAAAACGAAAAAAAAATCCAATTGGCCCGAGACATGGCAAATGTATTTGAATTCACTTTTCAGCTTCGTCAGAATCTGTTTGAACTATCAGCAGGGCAAAAACAAAAAATATTTTTAGCAGCAGAATTAATCAATCATCCAGAAACGATTTTACTTGATGAGCCCTTCACACACCTTGATCCCTTCACTCGTAAAAATATCTTAAACGATCTTTTTAATTATATTCGTCAAAGGGAAATCACCGTGCTCTGGGTAACTCATGAGATTAATGAGGCCCTCAAATTCGCTGATCTTGTGGCCGTGATGAACTTTGGAAAAATCGAACAACTGGCAACACCAAAAGATATCACTTTTAATCCTTCCAGTTTTTTTGTCGCCCAATTTTTAGGCTATAGAAATTTTGTGGCGGTCAAAAGGGAGAACAATGTTTGGATGACTCCATGGGGACCATGGGAGAATCATGCTTATCATGATAAATCAGAGGCCATCTTAATCATCCCCTCACATGCGTGGAAAAAGGATTTTTTATTTTCTGTCGAGGTTAAAGAAGTTCATGTGCAACATTTGTTATGGGAATATTCTGTGCAGTTTCAAAATCGTATTTACCAAGTGCATCTTCCTAGTTACTCAGAACCACTTGCCATTTCTCCTGTGTGGGACAATTGTTTCTTGGTTCCCCTCTGAGTTTTAAATGATTACGCAATTCCAGCAAGTTAACTAAAGCGATGGTATGGTCTAATTCGCTTCTCTATGATACACATCTCTCATGGCCGTAACATACTTTGACAAAAAAACCTACCAGCGTAAACCAGAGTGGCTCAAAGTGAAGCTCCCTCAAGGTGATGACTTTAAAGACATACGAAATAACCTTCGTGAGAAAGGTCTCTCAACTGTTTGTGAAGAGGCCAAATGTCCTAATATTTCTGAATGTTGGAGCGCGCGTACAGCAACAGTTATGATTTTAGGTGATACTTGCACTCGTGCTTGTAAATTTTGTCATGTTAAAACCGGGAACCCAAAAGGTTTTGTTAACCATCTTGAAGTTGAAAACACTTCTAAGATGGTGGGGCTTATGAATCTTCGTTATGTTGTGATTACGAGTGTGGATCGTGATGATCTTCCTGATCATGGGGCAGGACATTTTGCGGCAGTGGTGGATAGAGTTCATAAAGATCATCCGGAAACTAAAGTGGAAGTTCTTATTCCAGATTTTGCGGGGGATTTTGAAAGAATGCATTTATTGGCGAAGTCTACCCCTTTTGTTGTGGCACAGAACATTGAAACAGTAAGGCGTCTCACTCATCCAGTTCGTGATCCACGGGCGGGTTATGATAAAACCCTTGATTGTCTTAAATTTTATAAAAAGCATTATCCCGCCATTCAAACTAAGACCTCTATTATGGTGGGTCTTGGAGAAACATGGAAGGAGATCCAAGAAACTTTAGAGGATCTTCGAAGTGTGGGTGTAGATATTGTGACTTTTGGGCAGTACCTCCAACCAAGTAAACGTCACCTTAACGTTGAAAAATTTTATACCCCGGCAGAATTTGAAGAACTTAAACGTCTGGCACTTAAAATGGAATTTAAATTTGTGGCCTCTGGTGCACTCGTCAGAAGTTCTTACAAGGCAGCAGATTTTCTTGATTATGTTGAGGCGAAAGCCCTCATATGAACATTGAGCTGAACAAGTTTGGCCTTGACTCCACCAACATTACTCAGCTTGATCATCGCACCTATGTTATAAAAAAATGGAACTGGGAATATTCACTTGCTCATGGATTTCAAAAAGAGGCCCTACTTTATCTTCAAGAATTTCCACAAACCCGTTTTCTCATTTGTTGTAATCATCCTCGAGTTTTAACAAATGGACGAGGTTTACAAAGACCCAGGAAAGGTCAGACCCTCAATCTTGTTGAATTTAAGTCTTCTGATTATCCTCGTCTTCCATTTCCCCTTCATCAAATTGAGAGAGGTGGAGGTCTGACTTTTCATCATCCAGGACAATTCATTTTTTATCCTATCATAAAACTTAATCCCAAAACTCTTTCGCTTTCCAAAATGATCGATGATATTTTTAATTTTTCTATTGCTGTTTTAGAAAACTGGGGAATACAAAACCTTTCTCACTCCAATGAACTATTAGGCATTTGGCATGAAAATAAAAAGCTGGCCTCCATGGGAATTGCTATTGAAAAACTCACCACTTATCATGGAATGGCGCTGAATCTTTATTTGGATCTTGAAATGAGAACGGCCTTAAATATTTTAAATCCATGTGGCCTTTCAGCGGACACCTACATATCCGCTGAGGAACTAATTAGCTTGCCTCATGATGCTCTTGAAACATTTTACAATGAGTTTATAAAAAAGATTGCAACTACTTGGACTGAGCTGCCCTCTCACCCTTAATATAAAGATCCGTCACACTGATCATGGCCTCATAATGATGTTTCAGTTTAATCAGATTATGAGGCCCAACAGCAGGCTCTAAAATCTGATTCTTCTGATCTTTCCATTTCCAATACTTTCCTTGAAAATAAGCACCATCTTTATTGGCCACAACGCCAGCATTATTAATAGCGATAGATTCTTCGTCCAACATATCCTCACCTAATTTTGTATAGGGAGTATTTGACAGAGTCAGATGATAGAGCGTCGGAAAGATATCTTCATGCGATCCAAATCGGTCAGTATCAACAAATTTGGGTTTTAGATTTTCTGGTAATGAAATATAAAATGGTACGGCATAACGCCTAAATTCCTGATCGTGTCCCACTCCTTTTGCGATCCAATAACTATGGTCACCTGTTAGAGCAACAACAGTATTATCTCTAAGTGGTGACTTCTTGACCCTTGTAAGAAACTCGCCGATTTTTTGATTGGCGTACTGAAAACCATAAAATCGTTTACTCGCTAGATCCTCATCCACTGTGATTCCTTGAAGAGTTTCAGGAGTAAGAGTCACCTGAAGCGGTCTATAGCTCGTAGGATACTCAAAAGGGGGATGGTTACTGGTTGTAAGCACCATAAAGAATTGAGGACGAGATGCTTGATTTAACTTTTTCTCGATAAAACTATATAGGTACTCATCAAAAATCCCCCACTCGTTTCCAATGTCCCGTGAGATCTTGTTTTTTAGTTCGGGCATGGACTCAAGAATTTCTTCGGCCCCCCAGAGTTTATGATATTTTTGTACGGATAAAAACTTACCTAAATCCCGCCAACCAAGTTTTCCTCCGTAAATAAAATGGGTATCGTATCCTGCGTTTAAATATGGCAAATGAGCGGCCGAGGAAAAGGCCGTACTCATGAATTCTGATTCCGATAAGTATCTTGCCCCAGGACGTAAGACCTGCGAGGTTGCAACAGCTACAATACTTCCAATGGTTCCATTTTCGGCCGAGAGAAAATTATTAAACAAAAGACCTGAATCAAAATGAGGTTTAAGTTCTCCTAAAAGATTAAAGTCTTCTCCATCACGATTATTCCAAAAACTTCCAAAACTTTCCATGACGATCATCACGACGTGGGCAGGTTTTTTCTCTGCCTGAGCATTAAACGGAGTGACGGCCCTTAGACTTTTTAGAAGAGTCTCTTGAGGGGGTTTGGAAAAGGCATTGCTATAAACTTCCTGCCAATCTTTTTGTCCATATCTTTTGAGATAATTAAACTGAGAATTTCCAAAAGTTTTTCTAATTCGAATCGCCCGATTTAAGGCAATGGCCCCGTTCAGAGAGAGCTTATTAATAAATGAGTTAGAGCTTATATAAGCATCCTCAATCGATAAGGGCAATCGATGAAAACTTCCTCTTCCACACCACGTCAGGACAAAACAACCTAATATAAATGTAAGAGGCACTCTGAAATCAAATTGACGAACCTTAAGATCAAAATCATAAAGAGAAAAAAGTAATTTAACGAGCTGAAAAAAAACATAATGAAGAAGAAAAACCAAACTTAGCCAAAGAGGAAGATTATAATTTTTCCAAATGGAAAGAAGCACAGCTCTTGTATCATCTTCAATAAAACCAAAAACAAGCACGTTTAAATGATCTTGAAAGTAAGAATAAAATCCATAATCAAAAATATAAATCCACATTAATAAAAAATAGCCCGACCATACAAAGCCCACAATTCCAGTTCGTAACCACTTGACCACTCGAGGCCTGGGAATGAGGTAGCCTATATTAATCAATAAGAATGGAATAAGATTAATGTAGGCCAGAGGTATAAGATCAAACCTCACTCCCAAAAAAAAAGCTGAAAAGAGTAAACTGTGGTCTGTAGTAAGAGTTTCCAAATCCCCGAAAAAGAATGCAAAGGCCATTCTAGCGACAGTCTGGAAAGTAATAAAAAACAAAAGAAGGAAAATAAGATTTTTAGTCCAGCGCCAGTAATAATGTCTGAAAGTTAAGTTCATTGATGACCTCGGTGCCATCCATCATAGCAATGGGGCACTATACTAGCAACTAGTCATCGGATTGATCACCGAAAGTTAAGTTCCTTTCAAAATCATCAGGGTTAGTGGCATTGGCCTTCGCCTCTTCTTTTGAAATCAGACCCTGTCTAAAAAGATCAGTGAGATGTTGGTCAAAACTTTGAGCACCCGAGGTTTTTTTCCCTTTTTCGATGTAGGTATATATTTCTCGAGTCTTAGTTGGATCAAGGATTGATTCTCTGATCCCAGGGTTGTTGATCATAATTTCCTGGGCCGCCACTCGACCTTTTCCATCTATAGACTTAACCAAACGTTGTGAAATGGTGGCATAAAGATTATCTGCTATTCTGGTTCTTACAACTCCCTGCTCTTCAGGAGGGAACATCGAAATCAAACGCCCAATAGTACTTAAGGCATCAGTTGTATGAACTGTTCCAAAAACCAAATGCCCTGTTTCTGCGGCTTTCATAGCGATGGAAATTGTTTCAGCATCTCGCATTTCACCAATGAGAATGACATCAGGATCCTGACGTAATGCTGATCGCAAAGCAGAGTTAAAATCTGCTGTATCTTGCCCTATCTCCCTTTGAGTTATCCGTGCTTTTAATGGAGAATGCACATACTCCACAGGATCTTCCAAAGTGAGAATATGAACGGCAGAGGTTCTATTGATGTAATTAATCATGGCCGCAAGAGTTGAACTTTTACCTGAACCGGTTGCGCCCGTTACGAGAACGAGTCCAGCATTGGCCTCTGAAATTTTATTGATGACTTTTGGTAGTTTCAATTCTTCCGTTGTAGGAATCTTATCACTGATCAAACGTAGAATGAGCCCAAGTTTTCCCTGATAGCGCATGAGATTATATCGGATACGACAGACACCAGGCACAGTAAAAGATCCATCATGCTCTTTTACCTTATCAATATTTTTTATGACGTCTGTATCTTTGATCATAAGGGAACAAACAAGCTTAAGATCAACATCCGTTAAAGAGTCCATCTTTACCGGAACAAGATCTCCTCTCACTCTGAAGCAAGGTTTTTCATCTGTCCGTAAATGAATATCACTAACGGAAGCATTGAAAGCCGATTTTATAAGATTAAGAAATAAATCTTTTGTTAATGCCATATTCTCACTTTTACATTTTTAACCCTATCGACCTAAAATCTAATCAAGATGAGAGAAATTACCCACCAGACCATTCTAGTCAGACTTTTATTTCCTCAGATTCTTCCGAAGAGTTTAATATGTTGAATTTTTGGGACAACGAAGAAATTTTTTTAGATGGAGACCAGTACTTTGATCACTTGATTAAAGATATGGCCGCCGCTAAGACGACAATTACAGTTGAGATGTACATCTTTAATGATGATCTGTTGGGAAAACGTATTGTCGAGGCCCTTATACTTGCTAGTCAAAGAAGCGTGAAAGTGCAAGTCATCATAGATGGGGTTGGCAGTTACCTTTTTTATGATAAGATCCACGGTCTTTTGAAGTCTTATGGTATCTCAGTTAAGATGTATAACCCCCTTCCATTTTTTCATCCTTATCGAGGACAGCTCACCTTAATCAAACGGCTGCACGTTTTTCTAATGAGGATGTGGCGATTAAACAAAAGAAATCACCGAAAAATTATAACCATAGATCAATCGATCATGTACGCTGGAAGTTTTAACTTTATGGTCGAAAGCACAAGCATGCACACTCAAACACCATGGAAGGACATGGGAGTTAAAGTTTCTGGTGAAAATGTACAGTTTGCAGTGCTTCAGTTCAAAAGAGTTTGGAAACTAAGAGAGTACTATCGTTTTAAAAAGAAAATTAAAAAAATGAGTTTTTCCTACTGGAAAGACTTCCCTCTAAGGCTCAATCAAACTCTCTTAATGAAAAGTTATTTTTATAGGGATTTTTTAAATAAAATTAATCATGCAGAAAAAAGAGTTTGGCTCATGACTCCATACTTTATTCCTAAACGCAGCCTTATCCGTGTTTTAGGAAAAGCGGCCAAACGTGGAGTGGATGTACGTGTTCTTATTTCATCAAAGTCTGATGTGAAAATATTTCGAACACTTCAATACTTTTATTATCCATATCTGATAAAAAAAGGTGTGAAGGTTTACCATTACGATAAAACAGTCCTACACGCTAAAAACCATATCATTGATAATTGGACAACTATTGGCTCGAGTAATTTGAACCATCGCAGCTTTCTTCATGACTTAGAGTTTGACCTAGTTATTCAAGACGAAAAAAACATTAAAATCTTAGAAGAACACTTTGTAGATGCTACAATGCCACATACAATGTTAACAACAGAAAGCTTAAAAAAACGTGCTTTACTGGATCAGTTTCTTTCCAGAATATTTTTTCTTTTTAAATATTGGTTTTAATTATGAGAATTCGAATTCTTTCTTACAACATCCACAAAGGCTTTACGATCAGTAACAGTGATTTCATTTTAGGTGAAATCCGACAGGCATTACGGGACCTCAACGCTGACGTATTATTTTTGCAAGAAGTTTTAGGTGATCATAAAGCTGACCGTTGTAAGATACCTGATTGGCAGACTGCTATTCAATTTGAATATCTCGCCGATAGCGTTTGGACTCACCATGCCTATGGGAAAAATGCGGTCTACCCTGATGGTCACCATGGAAATGCGATCTTAAGTAAATTCCCTATTACTGAGTGGCAGAACCATACGATTTCCACTAATCGTTTTGAGCAACGTGGACTTCTAAAAGCCAAGATTCAGATACCAGATTTAGGCAAAGAAATCCTTCTCGCTAACACCCATCTTGATCTCACCCAACATGGAAGAGATTTACAGACAAGCATGATCATTGATTTCATGAGACCTGAAACTCATCTACCTTGGGTTCTTGTGGGTGATTTTAATGACTGGAATAAAAAAGTTTCACCAAAGATTGAGAAGGAATTAGGGGCTTCCGAAATTTTTAAAAAGACAAATGGTTACTACCCTAAAACCTTTCCTTCATTTCTCCCTATGCTTTCACTAGACAGAGTTTTTGCACATCAGTTCACTCCCATCTCTGCCACTGTTCTGCAGGACAAACACTGGAAAAAACTCTCCGATCATTTACCACTTCTAGTGGAGCTAGAACTTAATCTTTAATTGATAGTAAATTTGTGACCTTGAAAATAAGCATAACATTTTCCGACAAACCGTAACTCTGGTCCGTTCATAACAATTCCTGAGCCATCCGGACAGGCATAAATAATCTTATCATTAAATCTAGTATATTTTTTAAAAACAGCATCATAACGAGCAGAGTTTTTAAAATGAGGAAAAAATAAAAAATCCACCAAATTCAAGGCCGCAAGATTTGTAAGATTGATATTGTTTTCATCACGGTCAAATTCAGGGTAAGCGGCCATCTCTATATTTTCAGTCATCATGATGGCACCGGCCGAGAGACCAGTCAAAACACCACCATCTTTTACAAATTTTTTAAGACGAGGCATGATCTTTGACTTTCTTAAACTATTGAGAAAATAAAAAGTGTTACCACCGGCCAGGTGAATGCAGTCACTTTTCATCACTTCTTGAAACAGAATACGATCAAAAGGCACATCAATTGGAAAATGAATAAATTTAGTAATTTTAAACTGTGAATAATGTTTTACAAAAACACGAAATTCTTGTTCCGACAGATAGGAAGAAGATGGGATAAAAGTCACAACAGGATTCTTTTTATCTAAGATTTCAACAAATGCCTTATCTAGAGACTTATTATTTTTCTCGTCGCCACCACTGTAGAAAACAAGCCTCATAGCCCCTCACGACACTCACGCACAATAGAATAGAGGTTACGCATTATGTTCTGATGTCGCACAGGCACTTCAGGATTTATTGGTTTCTGATCTGGATTAAGGTTCTGATAAGAAGAAAATTGAAGTGCTAGTTGATAGAGCTCATTTGCGCTAAGTTTTGGACGAACTTTCTGAACTTTTGCTACGATATAGGTAATTGAATCACCAGTCACTCGATCATATTTATTGATTATCGAAGAACGCATCGTAATCTCAAGCAAGAACTGATTATGGTTTTGGGCCGTACCCTTTCCTGCTGCTATGATCAGTTCCATATAAAGACTTTGAAAACGAATGATTTGCTGTCTACGGATTGCAGTGATCCTTAAATCTCTTTTTTTCGCATAAGATGATTTAATAACTTCTGTAAAATCCTTCGGAGGCAACTGAGTTCCACGAGTTAAATAAAGCTGTGGTAATTCTCTTAAAATGTCTCGCATGCAAAATATCGCATCTCGGCTTATTCCATCCGCAACTTTATAGATTCCACGTTTAGATTTTGCACGTTCAAAATATGCAAAAACGTTTCTAAACTTTGTGACTAACTGTAAATGACTTTTAAGAAGATAATCTTGCTGATTCTTTTTAAATCCAATTTTCTGTAGAACATTTCTGTTCTTACAGACGATAAAATGTTGATCAAAGAACTTAAGAGTATGATGTTTTTTAAATTCGTTTAAAGATCTTTTTCTTTTCGTCGAAAGAAAATCTGCAATCTGAATGAAACATTGAACAATATAACGTGCTTTTTGCTTCTGCTCCAAGATCGTTGTAGAGAATCGTTGAACGTCATCATAACGATATTCAGCGTGAAAAAGACCAAACTGACGGATTGAACCGTAGTCGATGATTCCTCCGTCCATGAGTATATTATCCCCATCCCAATCTAACCAACAAAAGATGTACTCATCTTCAAACTTCGCAGCAGTTTCAGAAAAGCTTTTTGCAACTTGGTGGGCGAGATAATAATATTTTTCTTTATCTGACTTGAAAGTGCTCTGCTCCCAGACCTTATTATCAACTTGTCTTTGAATATAATAATCTGCAACCTGTTTTAAAGTTTCATAGTTACCTTGTTTAAGATGACCAAAAAAATGACTTGGCCGCATAAGATTTGGATTAGCACGCACGTTGATGCCCAAACCTTTATCAAACTCAATGATCGCTAATACTTTTTCTGTTTTAAAATTATTTTTTCCAAGAACTTCTGAGAAAAATAAAGTCTCGAGTCCCTCGGCCACTTCCGATAGTCCACAACCATAAGATATAGAAGGATCCCCTGTTTGATAAAATTTCTTATCAATATTACATGCTGGGGATAGTTTTGTTCCACCCGTTCCACAACTTGAAACATCCCAAGTTGTTCCATTATGTCTTACAGTTCCATTCCAAACCGTACGGCCGTCACCTGAAGTTTTGCCAGTTTTATCAGGATGCTGAAGCTGCAAATAGCGAGTGGCCATAAATGTGTTAGGGAGAATTTCATCCTCTGAAAATTTAATTTCATTGATGAGATCATATTCATTGATGATAACTAAACTAAATGTTTCAAGAATTTCTTTTTCAAGATCTGCAGACATTACTTCTGCATGGGTTTTATTGATAAGGCCCATTTCTTTGGCAAGTTGAAAATTAAAAAAAGCGACCTTCCCTCCCTTTTTGTAACGCGCTTTATATTCTACGCGTCCACCAGGGACCTGATCTTTAAATGGATGCTTCCCATTCAGGTAAGCAAAAGCAGGGTAAGGGTTCTTGCCGACTTCATCAATCGGTCTTTTTTTAACGTGATTCATGGATCTTTATCATTCCCTCGTTAAAGTTCCTTTCTTTGTTAAGTATAAGTGAATCTTAAAACTTGACCAAAAAAAGAATTTATCTAGGCAAATTTGATCTAGTTCTGACTAATCTGATCTAGCAAGGAAAGAAATTTACGGCGAAATGTTGAGCCAGGATAATGATATACGTCAATATGGCGGCCTTCTTTAGCTTTCCACAACCATTTCTGTTTTACGTGCAAATTTTTATATATTCTTTTTCCAAACTTTTGAGGAATGACATCATCTTTTTGTCCTACGACAACTAAAGTAGGGACTGTGATTTTATCAAAAACTTCATCCGACGCATACGCATCAGAAATTAAGATATACGCCAGAGGACTAAAGGGAAGTAAAAACCATTTTGAGTTCAAACGATCAAAAGCAATGTCTTTATAAGAATCAAAAGTTGAATCCTGGACTATGAGACCAACTTTATTTTGCTTTTTAAAATCTGCCAGTGCACGAAGCGAGATAATCCCACCCAGACTCTGGCCATAAATTACATACGGACCTTTGCTCTTTTGGGAATGAAGCTCCCATCCCTTCTCCATGGCAGCTAAAGCATCCTCATAAATTCCTTTTTGATTTGCTTCTCCCTTCGATTTTCCATATCCACGATAATCAAAGACAAAAAGGTTGTAACCTTCAGGAACCAACCAAAGAAGTGATAAAAAATGTGTCGAAAGATTCTGAGCATTACCATGAAACTGAACAATCGTTCCTTTGGATTTTCCATTTTTGGCCGGAATAAACCATCCATGAAGCCTAGTTCCATCTTTTGAAGTAAAAAAAACATCTTCATAAGTAAATTTAAATTGAGCAGGGTTCACATAGTGAGGCTTCATAGGCTGATAAAAAAGATTCGAGCAACCTTGCAGACAAATGAGTGTCACCAAGAGTCCTAGATGCCTTAATGTGATCCTGACATGTCTTAACCAAATCATGAAATTCAATCCTCTGAAACGTATGGCAAAATATCTTATGAAATACCTTATCAAATTTTGTATTCTAATCGCAAGCCCACTTCTTATTTACATTTGTTGGAAAAATGAAAGGGTTTCCTGAATTAAACCCTCCCTTTTTTTGAAAAGTTGACCTGTGGGTTGAAGTCACTGAAACCAAGGGCCACAAGGCCAGAAAAAAGATCAAGGTTACAATAACCATGCTCTAGTCGGTGATAGAAAGGAACAAAGGTCTTCTTATCAATCTCGAAGTTGGCGAGTCATTTGTACCCCAGATGCAAAATCCAGTGATCCTCCATTATTATCGACAAGATTTTTATACAAAACTTCAAGATGCAGTAATTAATCATCTTAAAGAGGGATGCAAAAAAATATTATTTTGAATTTACTATCTAAAAGATATTGACCCAGTCATTTTCCTGGGCCTACAAAATCTTCGTTTTAAGGCGCTATTTTTTTTCCATTGAATTGCTTATTTTAGAGTTTATTCAATTTCTTGGCATGAAAACGAATAAATTTTTTCCGTACTCCTCATCCTTTGCTTTTCAAAAATGCCAATAGTTAATTTATTTCCATTAAAGGGATACATGGCCATGACTCTCGGGACTGATTTGGAGCGAGAAGTATTTGTAGAACTTCCTCCCCCCCAGCGCATGTAATAGACACCTTGACCGTACTGATTAGTTGTAAACTTTGAAATATTATACTGGGCCCAAGTCTTCTTCAAAATATCTTCTTGACCATCATGATAGTAAAGTTGAGCTAATCCAAAAACTCCTGGCTCCCAGACATTTATTCTTAGAGTACTTCCCATGTTAATGGGAAAATCCGTAGTTTTACATTCAATCTGCATGGCTTTGGCTTGAGTCGCTAATGAAAACGCTATCATAATTAAACCCATTTCTTTTTTCATATGAACATCCTTTTGTTTAAAGTTGAAAGAGAAGTACACCCATACTAAAAAAAAGTTAAATTAATTGATTTAATAGTTTAATAAGTTTTTCTAATAATACTGACACGACTGAATTTAAACAGGCTTCAAAATAGATTAACCAGCTCCTTCGAAGGTAATGATTGGTATCTACGTTCCACATCTTATTACCTTCGCTATCCAGGGATAAAAAAATCAAAAACTTCGGAAAAGCGCATCAAAAGGCGAAGAATGAGGCAGGTGGAGGGCATCTCAAAGACATTGTTTTCAGAGATGAGGATAATGGTAAATGTTTTACTGCACCTTTTCTTAGTCCTTAAAAATCAAAGACATTCAGTTTTCATTTTAGACCTTCGGTTTGCATAGGCTATAGACTACTATTGACAATATACCAAAAAGGTATAAGGTGAAAAAGACTTTGGTTCTGATGACGAGATTTGTAGAAAAGCAATCTTTTAGACTTCCCTTTGAAATCCAGGAAGCACTCAGAAAATGGATGAGAACAGCTGAAGAAGTGGGTATTTATAAAATGCGAGAAACTGGTGGGAAAGGGCTTCGAAGTGTGAGGCTTAATAAGGCCTGGAGGCTTTATTACTCTGAAGATGATCATAGTGAAGTCATCATTTTGAAAATTGAAAAAGTTGATAAACATAAGTATTGAGAGATGATTATGAAAGAAGCGGAAAAAGTTATGAGAAAGATTTTGGGGCCTATTACTGTTGCGAGTATGTTCAGAGCGTATAAAACCAGTAATGACATGACTCTAGAAGAGATGGCGGAAATCTTAGGAACTACCAAAGGTTTTATCTCAAATGTTTTGACTGGGAAGAAGAAGCTTTCCCTTAAAAAGACTTTGGAGATTGCTAAGAAGTTGGGCGAATTCAAAGAAGTCTATGCGTCGGTTTGGTTTGAGGAAGAGGCAAGAGAGGCGGGACTGGATTTTAATAAAGTTATTAAGAGTCGCGTTGCTGGTTAGTTGTTTTTGAGATCTAACACTTGTTTTAGGTTTTTCATGCAAACCAGGCGAATGAATACCTTTGGCTATTTTCTTATCAACATCACCCTCTAAGTCAGATTTTCTTTTCGAAAGGAAGACGGCTTGTTTCTGAGTTGCTAAGCCTTTCGGACTCGAAAGAAGATCCAACTGATTTTTTTTTTAACAATATCATTATGAAGATCAACTATGGCACTTGGAAAATATCCTGATTAAACTTAGTGATGCCCGAACTACCCGATCTAACTTCGGGACTAAAAAATCAACAAGCATTTCAAGCTTTTACTAGTGAAAACTACTCTCTAGCAACACTCATCATTTCACCATATTTAACTTGTTTTCATTCTATTTCATGACTTCAGTCGGAAAAGTCGGAATTGAAATGAGTACCGACTAGATCTTTCTGACCGAAGATTTACTACTTGCGCAATTGTACCGAATATGGTACAGTCACTTTGAAAGGATTGTAATGAACAAAATTGTTTGGAATAAAAAAACACTTAAAGAAGTTCAAGGATTCCCTGATATTGTTAAAAAGGAAGTTGGTTACCTTCTTTTCAAACTCCAAAAAGGAGAATCTTTAGCGATGCCTCACTCTAAACCAATGCCTTCTGTCGGTAAAGGGTGTCATGAACTAAGAGTTAAAGGTGAAGACGGTGCCTATCGAGTGTTTTATTTTTTAAAAGTAGAAGATCAGATTTTGGTCTTTCATGCTTTTCAAAAGAAAACTCAGAAAACACCTCTAAAAGATATCGAACAAGGCCAGAAAAACTTAAAGGATATGCTATGAAAAAGAGTAACAAGATCGTGAATAAAAATGCTAAAGATCTTGCTAAAAGCTTAGGTCTATCTGCTTTAGATGCTATCGAATGGGAAGTTCGATTCATGATCACAAATAAAATCATTGAAAGTGCTAATAAAAGTGAACTTACTATTACTGATATAGCTAAATTATCTGGAACCTCTCGCGCTCGCATCACTAAAATATTAAAAAATGATAATTTTGGAATATCTCTTGATGTGCTAGTCAGAGTTCTTGGCGCCCTTGGTGAAGAAGTGAAAATCAGCTTCAAAAAAGCTGCGTGATTGGTGTCAGATCAAGTCGCAACTTCTACAAATAAAAGGAGTTAGTTGTCCCTGAACTACCCGATATCAAAATCAAAGTATTGATTCGGATATGGTTCATTCTCTAAGGAATAATGCCACCACTCCTGTTCAAAATTTTTAAAACCATGACTCTCCATCATTTTCTGAAGTAGAAGTCGGTTCTCTTTTTGTTTTGAAGAAATAAGACTTGAACTTGTCCAGGAATGTTCATCAAAATAATCAAAAATTGTTCCCATGTCTAAATCCTTATCCGCTTTGAGATCAACAAGTGTTAAATCAATAGCACTCCCACGAGAATGGCTGGATTGTTTGGCAATGTAACCACGTTCAAAAAGTTCTGAACGTGAGAATTTTGGATAATAGATTTTTTTAATATGATGATTGTTCTCTTCACGACGGGCCCACTCTTCAAAAAAAATCACGGCCTTTGCGGGCCTGTATCCATCAAAAACTTTAAGAGATAGTCCTTGTTGTTTGGCCATCTCCTGAACTTGAACTAAGAAATATCCAGCGACTTTTGAAACAAAAACTTTTTTTGTCTTATAACCAGGAACGATTTCCCCTGTGAAGTTATTAACCGTGGCATAACTTGCCTCAACATGAATATTCGGACAAAGTTCACTAATAGAAACAAATTCAGACTGGGACATAATCACGCTCACTAAAAAAAACGTTCAAACAATCATTCATAAAAAAATTGAAATCCAAGTTCTCCTCGAGGCATCCACTTTCTTTCTCTTTCAAAACCACTACCTTTAATAAAAAAAGAGAGTTTTTCATGCAGATGCAATCTCGTCTCAAGCTCGGTGTAAAGCTCTTGATCACTAAAAAAAGAATCTGTTCTAAAAGTATTCCAATGGTAAAAAGCGCTCAGACCAAGATTAAAATTCTCTGTAAAACTGAATCTTGTATATAATTTAGGACCGATACCTAAACGATATTTATCTGTAAAATAATTTTGTACCTCAACCTGGGTATTCATAAGAAGTGACATGAGAATCATTTTATTTGCCGTTTGAAAGCTATTCCCCATAGAGCCCATCACAAAAGGGGCCGGACAATCAAAACATCCATCTCGTTTAACTTGAGTGCCACCAAAGTCCACTTCCCAAGAAATGGGACTAGACCAAAAATTCTGTTCAGGAAAATTTTTAATGCTGAAGATGGAAAGATGGTCTAAACGTAAGTGCGAATCTTTGTATTTATCCTCTTTAAAGCTCACTGAGAGTTTTGCAAATTCTAACTGGGCCTCTCTTAAAGCTCCTTTTAAAGGATCTAAAAGATCATGCATGGCCGCTCGGAATTCAAAACGAGTTTCTTTCCCCATTTTATCTTCATAACCTTGGCCCATGGTCAAACGTGTGGGTGAATGAGTTCGTGCTGGAGAATCCTTAAAATCTTCATCTCTTTCTTTCTCTTGGTCTGTCACAATAGGATTGCTTGCCCGAGATCTAAGGATATTAAATTTTATTTCCTTTGTTTTTTTATCATCTCCTAAAATCTTGTTCGAATTGTAATAATCAAAAGCCTCTAAAGAGACATCCAAGATATCGGCAGCTCTTTTATCAGGCATATTTTGAATATACTTGTGCGTTTCATAAGGATTAGTCGCAATCATTTTAGCAACATTTAAGCTTTCTTGATCCAGTGATTTGGAAGTCCTTAAGAGTTTTGAGTAAGTTGACTCCCGACGTTTGCCTTTTTTCAGAAGTCCTTCTTTATGCAAAAATCTGACAGTGTCTGCGGGAATAGCAAAAGTTGAATAACTGTCCGTTAAAAACCTGCCCGGCAGCACGACTTCAATAACACTCAGAAGATGGTAGGAGCAGTTTTCTAAAAAATAAAAATAATCAAAATAAGTTCGACCTAGCTCCCAAATATGATCCACCATCTCTAAAACCTGAGCGGGAGTTAGGTTGAGATCATATGACCAAAGGTCTCTGAACTCTGCATTGCTATATTCCCGCACTTTATAATAATAAGGAATCGCTGCAAATCTCCCAGGGAATCCTCCCACCAATCCCATAAAAGCATAAGTAAAAGGATTACTCGTCTTGGCCTCGGCCGAAAAGTTAATTCCATAATCAAGCATTTCGGTTTCATGAACATCATCATACCGACTCAAGCGCATAAACGTGTGGCCAAATGCCGTATTCGGATTGTTGAGATAATAAGAAGAGAAAACGATACTTGCTCTTTTTGCGGCGAGTTTAGAAAAAAAATCAATGTAATTCCGGCATCCCCCTAAATCAATTTTCCAAGGATTTCCAAGTTCGACATTAAGCCACTTCATCCTGAGAGGAAACTTACAAGCAGCATCCTCATTACCAGGAGAAGAAGTAGCACCAAAAAGTTCTATGGCCTTATCAAGTTCTAGGCGTGGGTTATTTTTACCTTCAGCATGAAGAAAAAAATCTTTTCCATCGGCCTGGCTTTCATATCCAAAAAGTTTTTTTTTGTAATGAAGGAGTTTTATCCATTTTTCTGAATTTGCGATTTTATCAAGATTGGGTGTTGATGAGTATGAATGAAAAGAGAATAAAAAAATGATTAAAAAATAATACATGGGACCTGCTTTTAAGTGCAGGTCCCAGTATAGAAATTAGATCTGAGTGTTGCAAGTAGTAGAAGCAACTGAATTGATATTGTGAGTGATTTCAGTTGAAGAAGCATCATAAGAAACGAAGATGTTTGAATAGTTAGACTTCAAAGCTCTTCCGAATTCATTTGAGTTTGAACAACCATAAACTTTTGAAAGACCAACGATAGTTTCTCCATTACCACGAGCGATATCGTTAGTAAGAGCAACTTTATTAGCTTCAATATAAGCTTCTGCTTGTGTTACTTTCAAAGGAGCTGGAGAATCGCAATTAGATGTGCCTAGTGTGATCGCGATCGTTTGGAAGCCCGTTCCATTTGTTGTTGCACCAAGAACTTGTTTCCACCAAGTTTGGTCGCCTTCGAAAATCATTGAACCTAAACCGCAACCAGCAGAACCGTATTTTGCAGCAAATGCAGAAGACGTCATAAGGGCCACAGCTAAAACAACTAATAACTTTTTCATCCTAGAACTCCATTGTTTAGGGTTTTGAAAACATATATGAGTTATTATCCTAGGAGTGCTTACCTATGTTCAACTATAAATTTCTGAAGATGGACTAAAGATTGATTGTCGCTTGGCACAACATTAACGGTAGGCATACTAATTATCATTATGCGTAAAATAATTAACCGTGAGGTATGTAAGACGGAGACGTTTTTCTAATGTCTCATCCAAAAGAAGAAGATGCTGTTCAAGCTCATCACTAAATCCAATATCGCAAACAAATTTATCTGCTCTAACTTCTGCCATTAAAGGATCTGTATGTAGACCTTCAAGTTCATCAAGCACAAATGCCAATTCATGGGCCAAGTAGGCCACAGCAGCTGGGTGTGAGGTTTTAAGTCTTTTTTGAAATTCAGGAAAAACAACAACAGTACTATTAAGTGTTAAACCTATTGATTCTTTTTTATCAAAAACTTGGCTGGTGATAAAAGTGATAGGATATTTTTTCATCATTACTTCCAATACACCTACCGGCAGATGGGAAAAAAGTTTTTCAAAATGGGCCTTAGTATTTGTTTCTGAAATCCAAGCATGTTCAGGTAAAGAAAAAAAATATGTATAAAACTGAGACCTGAGTTGCCCCTTATTGATCTTTTCTTTAGTGAAGAATTTTTGAATGAGATTCATCATGATGTTACCCTCTTAAATCCTTTTCGGGTAAGCAAGTTCGTCCTTGAGAGTTTTTTTTAATGCTGAAAAGGTTGTTCATCCGTCTCGAGAGTAATGTTAACACTTCCTTGATACTTCTCCCCGATGATACTAAGAAGATCGTCAGGTATTGCTGAGGCACGATACTTTTTCCCATTACTTGTTCTGATCCAGAAACCATTTAACAGTTTATTAGGTTGAGAAATACGAATAGGCTTGATCGAAATAATATGATCAAGGTTAAAAAGGACTTCAACCTCTTGCAATTCTTGTCCCTGAGTGGACTTGGCGTTGAATACTTTAAACTTTTTAAACTTCATGGAAGACTCCTTAAATATATGAAAGTATTTTATAGTGGATAAAAGAACTATGGGGCACTGAGACCCAGTATTTGAAAAGATTACAGACGTATTCGAGGTGATATGGAAAAATTTGTTTATAATGGTCAGATCGTACAGGTTTCAGAAGAAGTTATTGACGGCATTAACTGGGAAAGAGTGTATGTTCCAAGTGGAGTGATTGTCTTCCCTATCAATGAGCAAGGACAAATTCTTCTAATTGAAGAGAAAAGACCTCATGAAAATCCACCCATCAGAATTAAAGCTGTTTCTGGAATCTTTGAGCCCGAAAAAGGAAGTCCTGTCGAAAACGCTCAACGTGAGATGCAGGAGGAAATCGGCTTTAAGGCTAAAAGTATGGAGCTCCTTATGGAACTAAAAGGTTCTGGTACGATCAATCACACTCAGTACTTTTTTGTGGCGCAAGGCTTAATAAACTCAAAACTCCCTAATCCAGACGGAGAAGAAACCATAATAGGATTAAGGCCCTACTATCCAGAAGAGCTTATGGAAAATCTTATGAATGATAGAATGAAATGGTCTATGTCCACTTTGGGCATATTTCGCCTCTTCAGTTACCTAAAAAAACAGAACAACGCGACAGGCTAAACCCCTAAAAGTACGTTCTGTAAACCAAACCTTAAATTATTTACTAATACATTTGTTAGTTATGCCGAACATATAGTAAGATTATCTTAACAAGGGTTACATAATGTACGTCTGTATCTGCAAAGGCATCACTGAAAAACAAATTCAAGAAGCTGTTACTTCTCGAACGTCAAATAATCCTAAAGACGTCTTGAAAGCTCTTGGAATTGGTTCAGATTGTGGCACTTGTGTTGAAGATGCTATTAAAACCCTACTCGAACAGAATGCTCGCACACCCATCGAAATGAAAGATAGCTCAAACAATTCTTAGGTCAATTAAACCTTTTTGCTTCTTTGCCTCACCTTGTTCTACAATATGCCAAATAATTCTTATTCTGAGGTGACCCATGAAAGGTTCTGAAAAAATCATAGATGCTCTCAATTCTGTTCTTACAAAAGAACTTACTGCCATCAATCAATATTTTCTCCATGCTCGTATGCTTCAAAACTGGGGTCTCGAGAAAATTGGAAAACTAGAGTACGCGGCCTCTATCGATGAGATGAAACACGCTGACATGGTTATTAAACGAATTCTTTTTTTAGAAGGTCTCCCTAATGTGCAAAAGATTGGAAAAATCAGAGTGGGTCAAAATATCGGTGAAGTGATTCAGGCCGACTTAGAAGTTGAGTATGAGGCGGTACCTCACCTTAAAATTTGTATTCAACTTGCTGAAAACGATCACGACTATGCCACCCGTGACCTATTTTTAGTGATCTTAAAATCTGAAGAACATCACATTGACTGGCTTGAAACTCAACGAGATCTACTTAAGGCCGTTGGAGTACAAAACTACATGCAATCACAAATGGAACCAGATCAAGGTGCTGAATAGCCTTAGGGCGACAGCTCTATTTTTTGTTATCATACCTGTCTTTAGGAGAGGTTTTTCATTTAACTTCTGATTGAGTCCTGCACATTTTCGCTGGTCTTGCCATCAACAAAAGGAATAATCCCTCTGATGGCAAGAGCTTTGTTTGTGCGAATTCCGGAATAAGACCACCCCATATCATTTAGTCATAACCATTCTTTACTAGAAGCTTTTCAGGCTACTCTACTTCTGGTATTTCCGTTCGATGCAAACTAAACGCCTTCATCTTATTTTCATCAGTCTTATAAGCATTTGGATCGGCTGGACCCTAATCATTGATATGATTGTGGTACCTTCTGTCTTCAGAACGATTCATGACTTTTTTAATGCTGGAGATTTAGGTATCGTTCTTTTTTCTGCACTTAATAACTTTGAACTTTTTATGGCCCTCGTGACTCTGAGTATCTTAGTGTATGTCTTTAAAAAGGATAAAAAAGTTCTTCCACTTTTACTTCTCACTAGCATTCTTGTTGTGATTATCAGTTTTTATTTTTTTTATCTCACTGCTCACATTGCTGAACTGACTGACGCTTGGAAACAAACTCAGCTCACTGGAATTTATTCCATTCCAGGGATTGGTGATATTCAACAGGCCCATCAATCTGCCCATAGAATTTACGTGGGGCTTGATGTGCTTAAACTTCTCATTTTATCTTTCGTTTGGGGGATGACATTTTTTCAAGAGGAAAAATGGAAATAAGAACTCTTCCCCCTATCCCGTACGGATCACTTTTTTTTGCTCCCATGGAAGGCATTACCGATGAGAGTTTCCGTAAAACGATTTTAAAACTTTTTCCGGAATGGGATTATCTTGCCTGTGATTTTTTACGCGTCCCTTCTGCTGGACGTTATCCGACTAAACATATTGTACGTCATTTTGGTAAAGAGCTTTTTGACATTCCTTGGATCAAAGAAAAAACTCTATATCAAATTTTAACTTCTCATCGTGCTTTCACCGTCGATATGGTTAAACAACTGGATGAACTCAATGTTCCTTGGATGGATGTGAATCTTGGTTGTCCCTCACCGACAGTTTGTAAAAACGGTGGTGGATCTTTTTTATTAACCGACCTCATCACTTTAAGGCCTTTGATAAAATCCATTCGTGACAATTTTAAAGGCAGACTCACCGCCAAGATCCGTTCAGGATATACAAACACAAACAAGCTTGAAGATAGTATAAAAATGCTAAATGATGAAGGTATTGAATACATCACAGTCCATGGCCGCACCCGCGAACAAATGTATAAAGTACCTGCGGATTGGAGCCTCATTGATAGAGCAGTAAAAATCTCTAAGGTGCCAATCATCGGTAATGGTGATATTTGGGAAGCATCTGATATTGATCGTATGCTAAAGGCCACAGGTTGCCATGCCGTAATGGTGGCACGTGGAGCTCTAAAGTCTCCATGGATGGCAAAAGATTATCGTCTCGGAATCGTTGAGCAAGAGCATGAGCGCATCCAAAAGATAAAATTCTTTTTTAATGAGTACCGCACACTTCTAGAGAATCAAAATATCTCAATGCGCGGTCTCTTAAAACAAAGTAAATCCGTATCACGTTTTATGCTTGATGGGATGAAGGATGGAGAAATCCACAGAAGGAAACTCATTCTATCGCAAACTGTTCCTGAGTTTTTCTCAATACTTGAAAGTCTTTAGAAATGTTTCATCGAAAATTCTACTCTTTCGCGTGCCAGTACGTTCCTGGGAGCCTCGTTTCGAATTTTTTCCAATCGTGGTACCAGCCCCGCAAGATTGGCGATCTGAATACCAAGTCCAGGACGGGCATTAAGCTCTAAAAGAATGGGACCTTGGTCGGGCGTCAATACAATATCTGCACCTAAATAACCCAATTCAACCATGTCATAACATCGGGCCGCAAGTTCCAAGATCTCTTTCCAAAAAGGTAGTTTAAGGCCTGAAAGTTTATGACCAGTGTCCGGATGAACATCAATGACTTGGTTTTTAATCACGGCATTGTTAGTCCAGCCATTGGCAAGATTAAGACCTGCACCAATAGCACCTTGATGCAGATTCGCTCTTCCATCTGATGACTTCGTGGGAAGTCTCACCATACTCATCACAGGATATCCTTCAAAAACAATCACTCGGATATCGGGAATTCCACCAAATGAAAAGTCATCAAAGATAGGATGTTTATCAACTTTGGCCTGAATAATGGCCGTATCACTTTGACCTGATAAAGAATAAAGACCAGAAAGAATGCCCGAAATGTGATGTTTCACTTCATCCAATTCCATTAATTTATCGTTGGATCTGCGGCACAGAATACGGACCTCTCCATTTTTTTCTTCTTTGATGATCTCTTTAATGACGATAATTCCATTACCTTGAGAGCCATTGGCCGGTTTAATCACAAAAGATTCATAGTCCTGAAGTTTTACATCTAGATTTTTAAGTGAGCCATAATTCTCAATGACAATATAGTTTTGTGGCATGGCAATACCCCATGCCTCAGCTCTTTGAGCTGTCAAAACTTTATTATCCACCAGAGGATAGTTCTGACGTTTATTATGACGGAGGATATAACGTCCCACTCGATTATTGATTCCCAGAATACCCATTTTTTTTAGGTCTTGGTATATCATACAGAAGGTGTCTCCAGTCTTTTCTTCTGACGGACTAGATCTCTAAATCGGATAAACTCAGAAATTCGGTATCCCTTATATTTACCAATCAAGATCAAAAGACCAATTATTGTGAAAAGAAGTTCAGGGTTGGTGAACATGAACATCTCTAGGGCCGTTATGGAATAGAGTGAATAACCCAAAATAGCGATGATAAGGGTTCCCAAAAGAGTCTTGAGAGTATTCACCAGCCCCTCTTCGGCCATCATGATTGAGAGTCTTTCAATATTTGTAGTGACAATGACAATTGGGAAGAATGCTAAATGTTTTTGCGAAATTGTCGAAATATCCGCAGTTAAAACGGTATAAAGAATCATTAGAATAATCACGAGTGTTAAAAGAATGGAAAGCCGAGGAACTGCCAGTAAATAAAACTTATCCAAGATATACCTTTCACCAATTCCGATCAACACCACAATAAAAAAGAAGAGCATGCCAAATCCAAAAGAAGTCTCCTTAAAAAAAAGTGTTAAAAGTATGGGGGTAAAAATCCCAAAAGTCGGAATACCTATAATATTTCTAGCTAATGAAAGAACCAATGTTCCTACTGGAATTAAAAGAATCGTGGTGAACATAGTCTGAAGGGGAAGAGGTAATCGATAAAGGCTCAACCTAGAAAAAATTGAATCAGTCTTTACAACTTCTTTTTTAAATTCAGACTTATTGTAACGGTTGATCCGAGCGCGCTCAGCCTGGATAGAATAGGCCACATTCTTTTTAGAAATCGTTTTTTCTACTTCTTCGTAATTGCGATAAATGACCATGAATGTATCTGGTCTTTCTCCAAAAAATCCACGATTAGTATCAATAGGAATCCATTTATTGTTTAAAAAGACTTCGTTTGCAAATGTAAAACGAAGTTTAGTATTTTCGGCTTGCTCTTTTCTTGTCGGCATCCTTACCATAACCACAATCCTGGATGGGATACCTTTTCTTCTTACCATGATATTAAAAAGTTTGGCCTTAACGAGAGGAGATCCTTTACCTGTACCCAACGTCTCATGAATCGTTTTAATTTCCGTATTTCTCTGAATTTCTTCTTCAACGTAATAATAAATCTTGCGAACAGTAGAAGTCTTGTCTTCACTACCTTCAAGAATGGCACTCTCCAGAAGTTTGATCGCTTCCACATCTTCTGTAATAAGTTCAGGAATTTTTAAATATTTCTGAAGACCTTTAGGATAACTTTCTGTGTTGTCCTTAGAGATATTTTTATAAGAGAGAGGCTGAAGATCAACTCGAGCCGAATATGTCACACGACGGTTGATGTTTTCTTTTGAACTCCAAGTTGCAAGACTTGAATCGGAACTTGAATCGATAAAAACTTCAAAATCTTTTGAGCGGATCTTCTCATCAGAAACTTTGATCCCAGGACCTGGTCTTGGAATAGGGAAAGAAAAAGTTCGTTTTTCCCCTTTAGGACGGGCCGTTAAATGAAAGTTCCAAACATCATCCACCATCTGAGGTAAAAGCGAGAGGTTAAGAACTTTTGATTTATAAAAAAGTACCCCCAGAGGGAATACAATCAAAACAAATGTAACGATGACAATGGACTTTTTCATAATTTAATCACCAAGGACGTGCGAACGGGCCACATCCACAATAAAACGACCCAGGAGAAGGTTTCGGCCAACGAGGAATTTATAATCCATCTTTGTTCTATCATTGAGGTTGATTAAGACTTCGCGCTCAATATTTCCGATTTTCAATTTTTCTTTGATAACATAACGTTTTGAAATAAACCCAGTGGTACTAGAGACTTTTTGAGTTGTGTCAACCTTACGTAAGACATCAATGGTCTTTCCATCCTTATCTAAGGTTTGAAACTTCACAAAAACTTCTCCACGCTGCTCAACCTCTTCAATATTCACCGCATGCATCGAAGTGGTTTTAGCACCGGTATCAATACGGGCCTTATGTTTGATATGAAGTTCACCCAACTCTACCCATTCCACACGGCCAATGAGGATTTTCTCTTTAAGCAATTGAGCACGGACCCTCGAAACGAAGGAAAGATTAAGAAGGAGGCAGAAAAGAACCAATTTCACTTGTTATGCCTTTATTGACTGTCGAAATCTAATGATAATGGAAGCTAAGTACTCTCGGCAATAGGGTTTAAAGATAAACGGATGAATGTCGATAAGACTCCTAGTATGATCAAAGGAGTCTTTATATGACAGACCATTTTAAGAGCTATTTTCAATTTGTTTTTTTATTCACCTTTTTTAGTTTCCTAGGCGTACATTACGCTCATATGAAAACTCCCTCACTTAGCCGTGAGATTGCCAGCCAAAGCCCGACTGTTGTGCCATGGTATAATGCAGGTTTTAAGATTTAACGTATAAGTAACTTCAGCCAACTTAGTTTTCCTTCGTATGGTGGATATCGTAACGGAATATCCACTGTCGTTCCTTGTTGATAAACAGACTTGTAGTGCGTGAAGGTATCAAAACTTTTTTGTCCATGGTAACTGCCAATGCCACTCGTTCCTACTCCTCCGAAAGGCAAGTCTGGATTAGCTAAATGAACGATCGTATCGTTGATGCAGCCTCCTCCGAACGGCACTTGTCCCATTATCTTTCGACTTTTATCTGAATTCTCGCAAAATACATAAAACGCTAATGGTTTAGGCATTTCCATAATTTTCTGCAAAGCTTCTTCTTGATTCTCATAAGGAATCAAAGGCAGAATGGGCCCAAAGATTTCTTCTTCCATGACCTTATCTTTCCAATCAACATTTTTGAGAACCGTTGGTTCTATAAATTTCTTCTGACGATCCATCTTGCCACCAAAAGCAATTTTAGTTGGATCAACTAAGGCCTTTAGGCGATCAAAATGTTTTTCATTAACGATACGGGGATAATCAGGAGATGTTTCTGAATCCCCCCCATAAAAAGCTTTTATATGAAACTGAAGCCTAGCGATAAAAGCATCCTGTAGTTTTGCTGGGACTAAAATATAATCCGGGGCCACGCAGGTTTGTCCCGCATTCATGAACTTCCCCCAAGCACAACGTTTAGCAGTCACATCGATGTTAGCACTTTCATCAATAAGAAGTGGACTTTTCCCCCCCAACTCTAAGGTCACAGGTGTCAAATATTCGGCCGCGGCCTTCATTATGACCCTTCCAACTTCTGTGCTGCCTGTGAAAAAGATATAATCAAATTTTTGTTTAAGAAGAGCTTGTGTTTCTTCTATCCCACCCTCAACAACTTGCACTTCATCTTCTTTAAAAACACTGGTTAATAACTGTTGGATGACGGACGAAGTTTTAGGAGCATACTCTGAAGGCTTTACGACGACTCTATTTCCGGCGGCAATTGCACCAATAAAAGGTGAAAGACAAAGCTGAAAAGGATAGTTCCAAGGAGAGATTATAAGTACAACCCCATAAGGCTCAGGAGTAATAAAACTTTTTCCAGGAAAAAGAGTCAGCGGTGTTTTTACTTTTTTAATTTTCGCCCAGGATTCGATATTTTTAACTGTTTGACCGATTTCTTCTAACATGAATCCTATTTCTGAAACATAGGATTCGAAGTTAGACTTTCCTAGATCTTCTTTTAAGGCATTACAGATCTGGGCTTCTTTCTCTTGTATCATTTTTTTAAGAAGGGCCAAGCGCTCTTTTCTTACTTTAACAGGGATAGCACCATGTTGTAGTTTTTTTTTCATTAAGAAGTTAGATATACTGTTTAGTTCCATTTTCATCTCTCAATTTTTAGATATTTTATGTAATTTCTGATAATAGATGACTTCCTGAAATTTTTAATCTCAGGGTACTGAAGTACGAACGAACTCTCATACATCATTGGAATCCATGGCAGATCGTTTAATACGATCTCTTCCATTTTGTGAAAGATCTTATCTCGCATTTCAATATTGCTTGTTTCTTTTAACTTTAAATAAAGAGCATCAATCTCCGGATTAGAATAACCTGCTTTATTGATTCCCGGAAAATTTGTCGACACTAAAAGTTGTAATATATTTTCTCCATCTGGATAATCAAATAACCAGTTATCAGTAAAAAACATGAGTTCTCCTGCTCGACCCTTTTTAAGAAATTCTGCAAAACTTAAAACCTGAATTTCCACATGAAGACCAATGAGTTCTAAATTTTCTTTGATAAAATCGGCTTCCACTAAATTGATTTTCTGATTGCCACGAGTGGAATAAATGATCTTAGGCATCTTGGCCGGATCATCAAAGCCTGCCATCTTAAGATACTCTTTTGCCAAGGCCAGATCCTGCCTAAAACGAAAATCTTTAGTGGGTAAATAACCTGAGATGCCAGGAACCAGGAGTGAGTTTGCTCTGAGATTAGTATTTTGTGAAATCACCTGTACGTATTTATTGTAATCAATAGTGTAGGCAATGGCGCGTCTCAGATACTCATTAGGTCCAATTAAAGGGTCTCGCATATTAAAAGCGAGCCAGCGATTGGCAAGAATTGGAAAATGTTTAAGCTCAACATTCTTTTGCTTAAGTTCAAGACTTAAATCCCCATTGGTGTCATGAAGATTAGGGATAAGAGTTTTTGGAACAGTAAGAATATCAATTTCATGATTGATAAACTTTTCCCAACGCTGATTTTCTTCTGAAGACACATAAAACCGGACTTCATCAATAAAGGGAATCACTTCCTTTGAAGAATCTAAAAGTTTTTGAACATTGGCGTATCGATCTCCTACACTGGGATAAAAATCAACACGGTAGTGTTGAAATTTCTCCATCGCAAAATACTGACCAGCAAAGCCTTTGTATTCGTATGCGCCAGTTCCCACCAAAAGATCATCCAGCTTATTTGATGCGTACTGAACAAGCTCCCAAGGCACTGGTGCTAAAAAATTCAAAGCGAGGTAATAAATAATATTTGGTTCAGGTTTTTTTAGATGAAGAACTAAAGTGAGGTCATCAAGTGCTTCCACTCCGCTCATTTGTACTTGAGGAAACTTTCTCCAGTCTTCGTTAATTCTTTTTCCATAATCATCAAATCCTTCAATGAGTCCTACAAACAAACTTCTACCCGGACTGTTTAAGCTCTCCATAGCAAGTCGTTTAAACTGAACGACAAAATCATGAGCTTTAAGCGTACGAGCTTTTCCACCGAAGGCCGGATGATCATGATATAAAACATTTTTTTTAATCTTAATTTTGACCTGGGTGCCTTTATTCTCAAAAGTCGGAAGAGATTCTGCTACAAGTGGTTGGATCTCATAAGGACGTTTGAGATAATGGTACTGAAAAAGAGGTTCAAGCACCTGGGCCGAAATGACGAGCGAATCATCACTGTAAGACTTGGCCGGATCTAGGGAGTCAATTGCATTATCTAGTGCAAGTCTTAGTACTGTTGGAGTTTTTGGAGAAATTCGAAGCTGACTCCAACTCCAATAGATTCCACTCAGCAACATAAAAAAAACTAATATCGAAACAACAATTCGTTTTGTCATAAGTTTATCGTATTATCCTTAAACGTTTGAAAAAATGATGTTTGTTTTTGACCCGTCACAAGTTGTGCCATCTCTAAAGCGGAACGAAATCCAAGTCCCATTCCATGGCCACTAAAACCACCCACCACATAAGTTTCTATAGGGGCCGAAATCTTTTTAAGAATCGGAAGCTCATGGTCTGTAAAACCCATGGTGCCTGACCATCGATGAAGAACTTTATATTTCAGTCCCAACAGATCCCCAACATAACTTTCAAGACCTGCTTGAATGAGAGGAGAGATCTTTTCAAAATCCCCTACTTCACCCTTCTCATCTAAAAGTCTTTTTCCGCCGAAAATAATCGTTCGATCATGTACTTTGCGCCAATACACTCTCTCAGGAGGATCGTAATAGAGTGACGGACAATTAAAGTCTTTTTCTAACTCAACTGCCAACATCTGAGCACGGTGGGGAATAATTAAAGGTTTAAAGACTTCATGAAATTGTGGGAAGTAACCATTTAATGCAAGGATAACTTTTTTCCCACGCAACACAAATGAATCTGTCATCACCCCATCAGGGGTTACTTTAAAAGCGGAGACATTTTCTAAAACTTTTATTTTCCTAGCTTCTAATTTTTGTTTTAGTGCCTCTAGAAGATGCACAGGTGTGACTTTATATTCAGGAGATGTCTCAAGCCCACCGTAAAACTTGGAGCGTAAGTTTTCTGGAAGCTCAGATTCGTTTCTCCATTCAAAACCAAACGACTTAGCATCAAAATCCAGATCTTGATGCAGTTTCTCATTTTTAAACAACGTCATCGAAGTTGTTGGAATAAAATCTATGCTTGAAGATGTTTTTAGAAAATGGTCATAAACAAGTTTTAAGGATTCTTCAGCAAACTTCAAAATACTCTGCGCTCCCTCTACACCCCACTTCTGGCCTAAACTTTTGTAAAAGTATGCGCTGCCTTTTGTCAGAAAGCCTGCATTCCGCCCACTGGCCCCGGCGCCCAGCTGACCACGATCTAAAACTACAATCTTAAGGTTAGGATTAAGTTCCGATAGCCAATAGGCCGTCGAAAGACCAACGAAACCACCGCCGACAATGATGATATCCGTTGATAAGTCAGGTAATGAAAAGGGCATTGAGTGTAACCAGAATGATGTCGTCATGCTGTTACCGTGGTGAGTCGAGCACAATTATTTTCTTTCATGAAAGAATCATAACATTAGGATTTTCGGAGGGCTATGATCAAGATGCTTTTTTATGATCCTTCATTTCAGGATAAAACTCTTCTTCATAATCATTTTTGTACCTAAGAAATAACTCGTAATTCCCAAATTCAATTTCTGACATCATGCCGATTTGTTCATCTAGAGACTTCTTAAAACACATTTCGATGTAATTAAGATGAAATGGATCCAAACCTGAAAAAAAACCCTCTGTCAGGGGCACTGATTTGAGGAGATCTTTTAAACCTTTTGCGTGAAACATATAGACTCCCCCTTTTTAGCGACTACCCTCTTATCGGTATTTGTTAATCTAAGGGTGAGAGGAAGTTGAATTTTCTTTTCTGACCCAAATCCGAACGTTTATACTATACCTGACTAATGAGGTAGATCCGACTTATCTACTCATCTTTCTCGTCAATTTTAGGACTTAATCATGAATAAAATCTGGGAAAACATTCTGGCCGAAATCGCCCTCTTGGCTTTTTTAGGATTTTTATATTACATCTGGCAGAGAAGACGGATTTTAAAAGATGAAAAAAATAAAGGTCCAATGGTAGCTGGATATATTCTCGAATGCTGCTTGGTTGATCGTGGTGAACAGACTGATCCTGAACTGGATGCCATCATTGAGGCCTTAGATGATTATCTTAATAACCGTGTGGCAACTCCTCCGCTGGCCCAATTAAAACATTTTTCACAAACTCAAATTTGCTCGCCCGAACTAAAAGACATCATCACCGAAGGCCTGAGCGTATTGGAAAAAAACTAGGATGGAAAAGAAAAATTACATCACTCCTCTTGGACATCAAAAACTTTTAGGAGAACTTAATGAGCTTTTAAAAGTTGAAAGACCGGAAGTGACAAAATTGGTACAATGGGCTGCCAGTAATGGTGATCGCTCTGAGAACGCTGATTATCTCTATGGAAAAAAACGTCTACGGGAAATCGATCGACGTTTACGGTTTTTAAATAAAAGATTAGAAGAAGCCGTCGTCATTGATCCCTCAACTCTTAAGTCAGAGCGAGTACAATTTGGTGCAACAGTTGTTCTTCAGGATGAAAATAAAGTTCATAAAACATTTAAGATTGTTGGTATCGATGAAGTTGATACCAATCGTGGACAAATTAGTTGGCAGTCCCCCATAGGACGAGCATTATTAGGAAAATCCCTTCATGATCTGATTGTGGTTCATACTCCATCGGGGGAGATGAATTATGAGGTCTTATCTATTCTCTACATGACCTAACGCCCGACAATATCCATTTCTAGATGCTTTTTTTTATTTTCTTCTTGTTCTACGGAAAGAATACGCTTATACTTACACTAATTACGGAAAAAATACGGAGACATCCATGGCACTTACCAAAAAACAAAAAGACGTCCTTGATTTCATCACTGAATACGTTAGAGAAAATAGCTATTCTCCAACTCAAAAAGAGATTCAAGAGCATTTTAGTTTTAAGTCATTAGGCTCCGTTCAGGATTACATTAAGTATCTTACTAATGGTGGCTATCTTATTAATGACTCTCACTCCGTTAGAGGTCTTACGCCTTCAACGGTTCAACAGAACTCAGAAGAAATCCCTCTTCTAGGATCAATCGCAGCAGGCGTTCCTATCGAGGCCATTGAAAATACAGAGACACTAAGTGTCCCAGTAAGCATGTTGGGTCGAGGACAGCACTATGCTTTAAAAGTTAAAGGTGAGTCGATGATTGAAGAAGGCATCCTCAATGGAGATATCGCTATCATCAAACACCAAACCCAAGCCGATAACGGTCAGATTGTTGTTGCTGTTGTTGATAACGAAACAACACTTAAAAGATATTTCAAAAGATCTAAGCAGATAGAACTCCATCCGGCCAACAAGACCATGAAACCAATCATCGTAAAAGACAAAGAATGCGAGATCAGGGGTCTCATGGTGGGATTGATCAGAACTTACTAGTCCTTTAGCACATTTGATTTTTTGATATCAGACTTTATATTCGTCAAGGAGGACGTCTATGTTAGCTCACGCCATTTTTCCATCAGAGAACCAAGTTATTGATTCAGAAATGTTTTCAAAGATTCAATTGGAACTTGTTAATCGTTATTCTGTTGATCCCAAACTCGCTTCAGAGATGGCATGGGATCTATTAGAAGTTCTCTCGGCCGTAGATAGTGATTTGGATATATTTGAGAAGTACTTTTTACAGAAATAACGTTGAATAAATGCACAGGTGTTTTTTAGTCTTCGTGACGAATGTCACAAGAATTTTTAAACCCAAAACGTTTTCTTCTCTTAGGAGCCTTTTATGATCACAGATCAAGATTTATGGATTAGTAAGTCGTTTCTAATTCTTATCGGAAGCTTTATTGTTTTCAGTATCGTTGGCCTCGTATAACCATTCCTCCCATATGGGGAAACAAAGGTTTTTTTCACCTTTGTTTCCTCTTATTTGGAATAACAATCCTCTGGGCCCAACTTTTCCATAAGCTCTTTTATCTGATTTATTTTATTTTTATTAAATTGTGAATCACTAAATCGCTCTAAATAATCACCTACGATTAAGGATTTTGAACTTTTTTTATCCCCCAGCTTTTTCCGATATTCATCAATTTTATGACTGTAACAAAACAATGTTTTGCTAATAAGTTTCAGATCCGAACATCTCAACTCATGACTTAGTTCTTGGATAGTGTTGCCAAAGAAGTCTGATCCATATTTCAGATCTTTATCCGAAATATTTCCATCCATCGTGGAGCATAATGACTGCCAAATTAAAACGCTTGATTCTTTAGAAAAAGTATTTTTACAAAATCCTGAATCAATAAGGTTTGCATACCGATTTAGATAATCAACAAACATTTCAATGCTAACACATCCTTTAGCCCACATTTCACTCATCGTTTTTATGCCATAAGCTGTCACACACCATTTAGAATCACTTTTCAAACTAACCCTTTTTTTAATGGAAGTTTGCCCATCTCCATAAAAGCCCATTTGAGTGCCAGAACTCAGTACAGACTTACTAATCCAAGCGTTCATTTCTGCATGGACCTGGCCGACATTTTTACCTAACTTAAATTTGGTCATCATGGTGTTAAAAGTTAAAGGAGAAAGAGCATAACCATCATGACCTAAAAAAGTTGCAAATCCTGCCTTGAGGACTCTTTGCGAATAAATTGAATCCTCTTCCTTGCCATCAAGGGAGGAATATTTTTTTGAGTCAGAACATCCCATAGAATAAAAAAGACGAAATTTTTTTTGAATCTCAGGCCTAATGACAAATTTTTGTAACAACCCCGTAAGGTCCGAAATCATCCCACCATGAACCCCTGCATACACGTCTATATTGTTACCTTTTTCAAAAGCAGAAATCATTTTAGAAAAATCTGGGCAGCCTTGTTCGTTTAAATTCTTTATAACAAGATTTTTTTCTTCTGGCCGACACCCCTCTACATCCTCACATCTAAATGATTCCTCATCAGTCAATTTTTTACAGGCATCAATCTGAGATGGTTTGAGATAAATGATATTTTTTTCCGGATAATGAGATCTTAGAATATTACCGGAAGTAAATTCTGATAACCCTGTCACAATAGAAGTGTTGCTATCATTTAAAAAAACAATGGCAACATCATTGGATAACATGGTCCGAGACTCAAGATCATCGGCATATGCATACTGAATAAGGATCAGAAGTAACAAGATTCTCATTTAGATATCTATCGGAATATACGTCATTAATCATAAGGCCAGAATGCATAAACGACGTTATTTTCGATACTTACAGCAAAGATTCACAACGTTTAAATAAAAAAATAAGATTCAATAATTTCTTTAGAGAGATCCTGATGTTGAAAATACTTTTTCAGAAAAACATGTTTAACAACAATATGATTTTTTAACATTACTCCGCACACCACATCTTTTATAAACAAAAGTTTTATATTGTTTGGATAAAAAGGCCTGTAATCAACCTTCTCTTGCCCAGACTCATCCATCACTGCCTCGATCAGCGAAAAATCTTCCTCCGTAACATCATCGAATTGAAGTCCCAATTTTTTTAGAGTGTAACCAAAAGGACAATGAAGGCACAGTGACTTACAACAAGTGCCTTTATTCTTAAGATATTGGCTGGTGAAAACGGTAAACCCTTCTGGGGTTAAATAAGAAAGTTCTTTCTGCATAGAATTCAATTATAATGTTTCTATGATTTTGTGGCCGCTACTTTTTATCAATATTCTTTACGCTCAAGACAGAGCGATGGAAAAATACTGTTTTAGTTCTCCTCTCCACATGGAGAGAGTGGCCCGCCAAGCGATGATCATCTTTGTTCCCTCAGATACTGTGGACAAAGAAGGATCTTGCCTTGCGGTACAAATGAATCCTCATCGTCGAGAGCTCATTCAAAAATTCATCCTTAATCTCTCACCTGATGCTTCTGTAAGTTATTCCACGGCTGAACTTAAACGTGAGGCCTGCCATCTTAAAGTTGAAAAAATCAAAACAACCAGTGGTGATAAGCGTGATCTTACACTAAGCGGAACACCTGTGGCCGAAGTTCAAGAAATTTCCCAAAATACGTCTGATACCTTTCAAATTTCAACCATTAAGGACTTTGAACTATCCGTGGATCAGGATTCAATCCGCGGTGAATGTCGATATATCACACCAGAAACATATGAAATCAGCATTGAAGTTATAAAACAGGCCAAGCCCCTCACTCCTGCACTGCAACCAGGAACAGTGGCCATCCAAAATTCGAATACTTCTTCAATCCAGGAAACATCTTTTCTTAAAACTGTGTTGCAATTAACTCGTGGTCAAAAAATAGATATTGGTGGCATTGTGAAAGATTTAAAAAACAAAAACCAGAGTGCTAATATTGATCCAGAAATTAAAGACTCAGTCATAAACCAAAACTCCCAAGAACGGGTCTTTTTATCCCTTCAGTAAAAATACCCCATGAGTATCTCTCTTTTCATTCTCGCCTCAAGGGATCACGCCTAACTATATGAATTTTAATAATATTAAAAAGCCGACTAAGCCAATCTGACACTCACCATGCAATCAAACTGGCCCTAAGGGGCAAACTGACCACATGAAATTTTATTTTGACTGATGGAATCACTTTGTTATTACAGTCATTTACAGCTTCTCGAAGTTGGCACGGACCTTGCTTTATAGTATTTCAAGCAGGGGGAATGTAACTCCAAAAAAGTTCAAAAAATTCCCTGGAAACTGAAACTAACCATTTCATTTTCTTTCCCAAAGCCTTCCACAAAACTTCACTGTTCTTTTCCCTGCAAGGTTAAATCAAACTAAAAAAACCCGGAATAAAATCCGGGTTTTTTTTGGTCTAAAATATTAGAAAGACCCTATTATTTCATCCATTCATACAGATGATAATGCTCTGCAGACATTCCTAATTTTTCGTAAACGCCTTGGGCCTTGGTATTAGTCTTATCCACATACAGACGCAATCCACGAAGCTCTGATGACTTCTCCACCATCTCTTTAAGATGCCCATAGAGTTTTTTATAAACTCCACGCTGGCGATGTCTTTCCTCAACATAAACGGAATGGATCCAAAGAACAGTCCCGTTACGCCAATCACTCCATTCATTAATTGTAAGAAGACACCCCACTACCTCTCCATCAATTTCGGCCAGCCAGTATTTACCTCTTGAGGGATCATCAAACACTGCTGTTACACCTTTCTCCACAGTAAGTGAATCAAGACGCATGTTTTCAGTTTCAAAGGCCATCTTTTCCTGAAAGTTGGCAATAGTTTCAATGTCAAATAAAAGACCGGGACGAATTTTAATATTCATTAATCTAAAACCCCTCTTATACGCTTAGAAAATTCACGAAGCGCCTCGTTGATTCCTAAACCCTTATCAATATAACTTCGAAGCTCGGCTGCTTGCAGATAATCACTCATCTGTTCACCTGCATCGTCTTGAGTCTTAATAGGAGCAACCCCGGTTGCCTCAAAATCATCTGCAAATTTATTAAGTTCATCCACTGTATATTTCTGGGCCAGTTCTTTGACCATCTTCACATCCATAACTAACCTTTCATTTTTTGAACAAATTCACGAAAAGCCTCTTCCTTAGTCACATTGACCAATTCTTGAGGCTCACCATTTTTAAAAAATCCTACCGATGGAAGACCTGGAAGCTCCAGCATCTCTTTGATTTTAGGATTTTTTTCTACATCGATCTTAAAAATCTTAAGACCCTCTTCTGTAACAATTCTCTCAAACATAGGAGCGGCCATGCGACAAGATCCACACCATGAGGCATAAAAGTCGATAAAAACCATGGGTTCTTTTTCAATGGTATCAAAGATTGTGTCATCATTTAGTTCAATCATTTTTATCCTACGATTATTCTTAAAGAATCAAGGGAAAGCTCTGCTGAATCCATTGCTTTAAGTATGTTAGTTTTATTAAACTTCAGTAAAAGAATCTCAGTCTCTGAAACCGTTGGATTCACTTTCCTTAGAGCTTGCAATCTTTCAATCTCAGCATCCATTCCATTAATCATATCCTCACGAAACTTATCCTTGTACTGTTTTGCCCGAGCAACACAAAGTTCTTTACCTTTTTTAATACACTCTTTTAAAAAATCTTTCGGAAGATCTTTCATTTGAGAACGTTTTTCGTGATCTAGAGACATTGTATTTTCATCAATAAATTTCTTAGGAATCTTCTGAGTTGCATCTTGCATTTGAGAATTAAGTGCTACTCTCAATGGAGTTGGTGGAAACCATTTTTGGATTTGAAGCTTTTTATCTGCGACACAACTTAAAAGAAAATATCCCTCAAATAAAAAAGGTTCTTTTGTAACCGTTTTCCATGAAGCAATTGTGACGTTTCCCATCTCTTTAGAAGAAATGAAATCCATAATCCCCAAAACCATCGGATGGTCCCAACTTAAAAATGTGATATCCTCTCGCTTAAGTGCGTTTTCACGTTTAAATGTAATCGTCATCCCTTCATTATCAAGACAAGGAAAGTGAGGAAGATACATGTTATCGCCAGGTTTAATAAAAAATGTATACGGGTCATTCATATCCTCCGTTTCAACGCCAAGCTGATTAAAGATGTTAATCATAAAATCACGTAGATCATTAGATTCATCAACAGTTTTAAGCTCTTTGACAAATTCCATGGCCTTACCATGATGGAAAGAATTCAGCTCAACCAACTGATCTTGTCCCTCTTCCAGTTTTTTTTCTATACCCTGGTGAAGCTCTTTTGTTTTTTCAATAAATTTATTTATTTTTTTTTCATCAAAGGTCCCGTCATTAATTTCCTGCATGAAACTAATGAGTTCCTCCCTTACTGTGGCGTAAAGTTCAGTACCTCCACGCGGAGATGATTGAAAGGCATTAAAACCCTCATTATACCATCTTATTAAAAGTTCTTCGTATGATTTTTCTATATAAGGAGCATGGATCTGAATATCATTTTTTTGTCCAATACGATCCAAGCGTCCTATCCTTTGTTCCAAAAGATCAGGAAGTTTTGGCAGATCAAAAAGAATAAGATGTTTGGCGAATTCAAAGTTTCTTCCTTCGGATCCGATTTCTGTTGAAAGCAGAATGTCCGCCCCCTCGGGCTCAGCAAAATAAGCGGCCTGTCTGTCCCTGTTCATGAGATTCATTCCCGAATGAAAAAAAGCAATCTTGGCAGTGCTCTTATCTTTGAGGGCCTTCTCAAGCTCAATAACCATCTCTTTATCATGACAAATAAGAAGTGTTTTATCTTGTTTGTTCTTTTCTAGAAAATCACCTAACCAACTGGCCTTCAGATCAAAAATCTTTTTTTCAAGATTTTTCGTTTTTCCAGGATTAAGTGGATATCCATAAAAAACTCGTTTAGGAAAGAACTCCTGATAAGTTGCCATCGTCTTACGGGTATTTCTAAAATAAACTCGTCCGGTACCGTGACGATCCACAAGCATCTGCAAAGCTTTGTCTTTATCTCCATCAGGAATTTCAATTCCAAGTTTTTCTTTGAGTGTTTTATTCTCTGATACACTTAGACCCTTATTCGAAATAAGTTTGTTCGCAAGATCAGTAATCGGTTTATAGCCAGTCGTCTCTTCCACAAATTGATTAAAATCATGGAACCTGTTTGAATCAAGAAGATGTAAACGAGCATAGTGACCAGCAAGCCCTAAAATTTCAGGCGTTCCTGATAGTAGAAGTACTCCTGGAGTCGTTTTCGCGAGTGAGGCCACAAGATCATATTCCATGGATGAATTATCAGGTGCCCAACGTAATTGATGGGCTTCATCCACGATCATAAGATCCCATTTTGATTCCATCACTTGTTCAATAAGCCATTCTTCACGCATGATGTATTTAAGTGATGCCACAAAGAACTGGCCATCTTCAAAAGGACGATCACCTTTTTCAATTTTAGAGTCATGATTAATCGTCGTGAATGTAAGTTGAAACTTACGGAGCATCTCGACAAACCATTGATACACCAATGAATCAGGCACTAAGATAAGACATCTCTCCACTCTTCCTGTCAGGATGAGGTGATGTAGAATTAATCCGGCCTCAATAGTTTTCCCTAGGCCCACTTCGTCGGCCAAAAGCACACGCGGTCGCGCACGTTTGGCAACTTCACTGGCAACATACATTTGATGGGGAATAAGACTTAAGCGAGGTCCTGAAAATCCACGGATGGGAGAAATAAAAAGTTTACGCTGATTTAAAAGCACATCATAACGAAGCTTGAACATTTCATTAGAATCGATATTGCCGGCAAAAAGTCTTTCCTCAGGTTTTGAGAAGGAGAGAGTATCAGCAAGTTTAGTTTCAGCTAAGGTCTGGCCATCACCTTTGTAAGTTACTAGTCCTGCGACTTCAATAAAACTTTCAACGATAAACGTGACTCCGTCTTGACCTTTGACTTCATCTCCCTCAACAAATTTGATTCGTTTTAAAGGAGCTGTTTGAGCGCCGTATCGGCGATCCACTTTGGCGGCAGGAAAAAAACAAGTAAGTGTTTTTCCTTCAACCTCAATAATAACTCCTAAACCAAGTTCTGGTTCTGACTCTGAGATCCATCTCTGTCCTATGATGAACTGCTTCATTTCTTCTCCGGCGTTAGTGACAAATGAATACGATTGAATGAAGATATTATCAAATGCTTTTAAGGGGTTAAAGCCTATGATGCCAAAAATGAGCACCTATTTTGCTCTTATCTTCACTTTTTTAAGTTTTAACGTGAAATCTCAAGAGTTAAACACTGGGCCATGGCGTTTTGAATTGAAAACGGAGCATGCCACCATACCTTTTATCATCGAATTGCACTGGAATAAAAAGCGTTTAATTGGAAAAATTTTTAACGGAAAAGAAGTCATTGTCCTGAATGAAATCATCGTGGCAGGAAAAAAAATCAAAATACCCCTTCAGATGTATGAATCAAGCCTGCTTCTAACTATTGAAAAACCTGGTTATCTAGTGGGTCATCACGTAAGGCATAACAAAAAACCAGAAATCTTAACTCCTATTACAGGCACTCATGGAATGAAAGAAAGATTTCCCGGGGTTAAAAGCCCCGCTGAAATAGATCTCGGTGGGCGCTGGAAGATGAGTCTTAGAGATGAACACAACCAAGAAAGTTTAGGTATTGGTTTGTTTGAACAAAAAGGTGATTACTTCACAGGAAGCATACTCACGCCTACAGGTGATTACCGTTATCTTGAAGGATTTGTTTCAGGAAGAATTTTTGAAGCTGCTAGTTTTGATGGAGTTTTTAATTACCTTATTAAAGGCAAGATTACAAAAAATGGTAAAATGACTGCTGAACTTCTTTCTGGAAGTAAAACGATCATTTCGGGTGAAAAAAATGCAGGAGTCATACTTCCTGATGCTTATGCTCAGACCCAGGTTTCTGCTCTTGATTTTAAATTTCCAGACCTGAAAGGTCATGCAGTTACACTGAACGATAAAAAATTTAAAAACAAACCTGTTATTATCCAATTTTTTGGTTCTTGGTGCCCCAACTGCATTGATGAGATGAACTATCTTATACCTTGGTATAAAAATAATGCCGGTAAAGGCATTGAGATTGTCGCTCTGTCTTTCGAGCGCAGCCTGACTGAGATAGATGCAAAAAGGCAGCTTATAAAAGTACAAAAGAAAAAGCAGGTCCCTTATACGATGTTACTTGCCGGTGCCACTCCGAATGATAAACCGATGGATAAAATCCCTGGACTTAAAAACTTCCTCTCTTTTCCAACCATGGTTTTCCTAAATAAAAAACACATCGTCATTAAAGTACATACTGGTTTCACCGGACCGGGTACTGGAGAATTTTTTGAGAAATGGAAAATGGAATTCGAACAAACGGTAAAGGATCTCTTAAAATAATGTTCAAAACAATTGCATTACTTCTTCTTTCAAACGTTTTTATGACTTACGCCTGGTACGGCCACCTTAAAAGCCTTGTTGGAAAACCTTTATGGGTTGTTATTCTTGTCAGTTGGGGACTAGCATTTTTTGAATACTGCTTTCAAGTGCCGGCCAACCGTATCGGTTTTGGCCACTTCACTTTACCTCAGTTAAAAATCATCCAAGAAGTCATAACGATGGTGGTATTTTCACTTTTTGCTGTGTTTTTCATGAAAACCCCACTCACCAGAAATTATATCTACGCTGCTTTATGTCTTATAGGTGCAGTCTTTTTTATTTTTCGCAAATAATTCTTACTCGAAACACATCGCCCCATATGTTCGAGATCATCTTCTTTGATTAGTCTTCCTGTTTGAGATCTTCTTCATACGTTGGATTTTCTTCAGGATTTCCATAATCATTTTCATCAGTTTTTAAGCTTTCATTTTCATTAACTGGAAATTCAGATTCCGAAGTGTTTTTTCCAGGTGTAGGCAAAAGTCCCTGTGGTTCAGAGTCAAGTCCTGATCCAGTTGTGTAAACAGAGCCCGCTCCATGTTTATAAACTAATTCACCACCAAAAGAGCCTGCTCTAAATCCTAAAAGAGCACCAACGAGGCTTAAAATCGCCAGGCCAATTTTTGTATAAAATTGAAATTCTGCTCTTAAAAAAAAGACTGCTATTGAAAGAACCAGCGTTACCACTGAAGACCCTACAAAAATCTCGGCAGCTTCCTCATGCTGATGGATAAATTTTTTATCCACGACTTTTTCCACGCGATCTTCTTCATCTTCACCTGACTCCAAGGCCACATAACCTGTGATGGTGACAAAAAGCTGAAGACCAATAATCATGAGCCATCCACGAGGTGTCATCTTATTGATCTTGATCATATAAGCAAAAATTAAAATAAAAATCGGCAGTATCGCCGCAATAATAATCGGAAAGTGTACAATTTGAGGATGAAAAGGATTGGCCATATCAAATACCTTGTTAAAATTGTTAATTATTCTCAATAAAATCAGCTTTATCTACGATGAGTTTTAATAGCTGGATTATATGTTGTTTAGTTGTTTTGTGATTGGGAAAAACTAATCTAAAAAAGATAGTGCCATCGGCTCGTTTTGCGTAATTAATAAGGGCCCTACCTTCTTTGACTAAAGCCTCGCGGACTTCAAGCGTAAAAGTATTAATATCTTTTTTGCTGCTATGAGGTTTAATCTGGAAACAAACATTTAAGTAATGAGCATGAATAAATTTAAAACGTGAATGGTTTTGAATCTCGTGCGTAGTAAATTTTGCTAAATCAAAAAGCTGATCTGTTCGTTGACCGATTCCTTCACTTCCGTGAACTCTCCACAATAACCATAACTTTAAAGCATCGGCCCTTCTTCCGCATTGAAGAGAATATGTTCCAGTGTCCCAATCGGAGTTATCATATTCATGGAAAAGATATTCTGCTCCACCGCCTCTATTCGTGGTGCGAAGAATGCCAGCATGCTTTGTTAAAAAAAATGAAGTCACCATAGGTGCACCCAAAATCTTGTGTGCATCAAATGTAACAGAGTCTGCCAGTTCTATTCCCTTAAGGAGGAAACGATTTTTTTTAGAAAATAAGGCACCGCCGCCCCATGCAGCATCAACATGTAGCCAAATCTGATGAGCATCACAAATTTTAGCAATCGGTGTAATAGGATCAAACGCACCTAAGACAGTAGATCCGCTCGTGACCCCCACCATAATAGGAGTAAATCCATCTTTGATATCAGAAACAATAATCCTCTCAAGCTCAGCAGGGATCATTTCTCCACGGTCATTACAAGGAACTAAAACTAAATTTTGTGTTCCAATGCCGGTTATATTGGCCGCTTTATCAAATGAATAGTGAGCTTCTGCAGATACATAAACACGAAACTGATTGTGAGAAAAACCCGTCTGTCTAATACTTGGATTATAATTGGTACGTGCGCACAACATAGAAAGTAGATTTGAATTACTTCCACCTGTCACCATAATCCCTTCGCCCTTATTAAACCCGATGAGATTAATAAGCTCTTGTACCATTCTTTTTTCCATAACCGTAATCAGAGGAGCGATTTCGAAAGTCGCCATCGTTGGGTTCAAGAGAGCACTCGCAACTTCTCCTACCCAGGCGGCAACATCCACCCCACCAAAAAGCTGATTAAGAAATAATGGATGAATAGTGTTTACACTATTATTAAGAATCTCTTTTAGTTCTAAAGATAGCTGAGCGTACGAAATACCATCGGCCTGAATTGGAGGCAAAAGACTCTTCAACTCTGCCACGGACTTAACGTTGACAACTTTTTCTTGCTCAGAACTTTCTTGAATATATTTTCTGAGTGTCAAAAATACGTCACTCAAAAAATTATCTTCTTCATGTGATAGCGTAGGCATAGGGCCCATTGTAGTTCTTCCTTACACCTCCTAGCAATCGGGTAAGCAAATGTTAGAAAATACCACCGTCTTACATCCCTTAATCTATTGGCAATCACGTAAAGCCCTGTTTTAATTTCTTCTTATTACACACACGTAAACCTGTAACAAGGAGAACTAAGGATGTCAGTTCGACTAAACAGCCACTTGTCAGACGAGCACATTGTATTGCTCAAGGACAAGCTTTTAAGTGAAGCAGAGCGTATTCGTTCAAACTTTCAGTTGAAAAAACAAGAGTACGAAAACAGCTCAGTCACAGGCGCAAAAGACGAGGTAGACTCGGCCAACGATAATATCTTGCTGGCCGCTGATATGCGTTTCTCAAATAGAGAAAGCCTTTATTATAAAAAAATTACTAAAACTTTAAGTAAGATCGAAACTGAGCAATATGGTATGTGCGATGATTGTGGCGATCCCATTACGTTTCAAAGATTGATTGCAAGACCAACTTCAGAGATGTGCATTCTCTGCAAAGAAGAGTCGGAAAGAGAAGAAAATCAAAATTTCTTCGAAAGACGCTCAAAGTCTCTCGGTCGCGAGATGACAGTCAGCGGACATTAATCTTTAATAGAGAAATGATTGAATATATCGTTTCTCAAAATCCAGATGACAGAATCATACTCAAGGCCTCCCAAATTTTAAAAAATGGGGGGCTTATTTGTTTTCCCACGGAAACAAATTGGATCTTGGCAGCAGATCCCTATCATAAAAAAAGTGTTGATAAGCTTTATCACATCAAACATGTCGACAACACCAAACATTTTACAATCCTTTGTGCAAGCTTCAAACGTGCCATGGAAATTGCTCATATCGACGACAATGCCTTTGCAATGTTAAAAAAAGTAATACCTGGCCCTTATACATTTATTTTTGCGGCCCAAAAGAAAATTACAAAATACCTCAAAGCTTCAAAGATAGACCATCAAGTGGGTGTGCGTTTCTCTCCCAATCATTTTTGCCAAGAGTTTTTAAAAATTCATGACGATGTTGTGATTTGCACCTCCATTGATCATGCTCTTCTTTCTGTGGAAGATGACACTCTTCCTATTTATAGTGCTTTAATTGAGGACGAGTTAGGACATCAGATAGATCTTATTCTTGATCCTGGTGATTATGAATTTATAGGTAGTACGACCATTGTTGATTTTACCACTGGTGTAGCAGAGGTTCAGCGTATCGGTGTAGGTGATCCCAAATTATTTCTTTGATTTTTTATTTATCAACGTCTTTTCATCCTTAGATGGGGATGTAGGTTGATACGAAATAAGTTTAGGAAATTTAAACATGGGGCATTTCTTTATAATCAAATCGTAAAACTGATTATCTGTCTCAAATTTAAAGCGGGTGCAGCTCCAACGATTCATCTTTGATGAGTTTAATGCGGGTAATGTTCCCTCTTCTTTAATCCAAATGTCACTTGAAGACAAAAGACACTGTTGTAGTTTGCCATCGACATAGGCCTTCACGGGAACTTTATTTCCAGGGCCACGCTGATCCAAACGGATAGTAAGTTCAGTCTCAATAAAAATGCCATCTCCCCTATATTCTAAACGAGTACTTGGATAGATGAGCTTTTTATTACCTTTGATTACATCTTTAACCCCAGGGACTTCTGATAATACTCCTGACTTCATTGTGCCCGATTCTAAATCAGTTACAAAACTCTCCCCAGTGGTTAAAAATGATGTTAGGTCTTTTCCATTTTTTTCCAACTGAACACTAGGGATTATATTTCGTGGAAAAAAAGTATATTGAAAGATCTTAAGATCGTTAGGATACAGAAACCGATCGATGACTTTTTTATCTTTTGTTATCTCTATAACTGGCTGGTGCATAACTTCAAAAATATGTTCTTTCGCTGTACCAAAAAAACGTTGAGAAATAGACTTACTCGGATAAATGGTTTCATTTGAAATCACCTCCCCCTTACTCATCTCACTAAATCCTGCGCCTGCTTGTTTAATCTCAATACTCGTTGAATGAATAGGATTCTCTTTTGATTCATCCTTCCTAAAAGCATACACATTACTCTTCGTACGATAATCATGTTTAATTTCAGAATCTTCACCAATACTGACAAATTTTTCATCAGCACAAAAGTCTGGTTTGGTCGATTTGGACTGATCGATCGGAGTGGCCTCACAAACGACAGATGTAAGATCGTTAAGTTTTTCAAACGCCCTAAGCATATCAGGACTAAGAGTTACTTCCTCCACCTCGTGCACAGGAGAAGGCCCAACAACAACCTCTGGAACCTCTTCTTGAAGATCTCTATCTTGCAAGTACCCTTGAGTAGGAACGAAGAAAAAAAGGAAAAAAAAGCAGAGGTAAGTCTTCATAAACTCCCTATCGTACTTTTATGGCGTGATCTTAACTCTTTCCCGAGTGTAAGGGTCGGCTATAGACAAAAACTTCACTGATTAGAATATGGGCACACGAGAAAATGGTTAGCATAAATGCTCCCTATGAATAATCTGTTTTCCACGGGATATGCTCCTGAGCCCCCTGACATGATTCTTCCATCACTCGCTAGAACTTTCTCAATGATAGGTTCAGTTCCAGGATTTTTAATTTTATAAATGTCAAAAGGTGAAAATTTATCATGATCACGCATGTGGGCCAGGAGAGCAAAAATATTTGAATGAGTCGCTACCCAAAGAGTTCCCTGATGATCTAGATAAATATTATCAGGCCCTGATTCAAGAGGAATATTTTTCTCCAAAACGAGATTAAGGTTCCCTTGAATTTGATAGATCGAAATTTTTTTACCTAAAGTGCTTGCATTATATAACTGACTATTCTTTCGATCCACCGTTATACCATTAGCAAAATATATTCCATCGGCCACTAAGCGCATATTTCCATTCTGGTATAAAGTAATAAATCCTAAACCCCAAGATGAATGATCATGTGAAACATAAAAAATGTCAGGAGCTATCACAAAAAGATCATTAGGGTGAACTAACAAGGGATCACTGATCGTTTTCTTATGTTCAAGCTTTTCACCACTCCAAGAAAAAACCTCAATGGTTGAAAGCTCTTTTTTATGATTAATAACATAGAGCAGAGTCTCGGTGGGAGTTTCAAAAATGGCGATACCATGGGGATGAAACTCGAAAGGCAGATCACTCGTTAACTTCCCCCGGTACAAATCACGAGGACGTATCATCCAAATACTGCCATTTTTTTCACCCAAGTATCCCCTATTAGGCCTATCATCCGAAGATAAAAACAGAATCTGATATCTTGTTGAATAAACAAAATCTTCTGGCCCCGGAGCACCTGGAACCGCCTCACATCCTGTTAGTCCGTAATCCGTCATTTTTTTGAAGTACCCGGCATCAACAATCAGTTTTCCCACAAGGCCCATCAGGATAAAAAACAAAAAGAGGAGAAGAATTTTAAGTTTTGATGCCATAGACATTTTCTTTTTTTAAGTTTAACAGGGCCATAATATCATCAGATAAGTCTTTTTGATAAAAACTTCCTCACAGAAACAAAAAGACAACTTCTTAAAATTTTCTGAATATCCTTTAGACTTCTGGTAAACTCACATCATGAAAGAAAAGGTTAGAACTGAAGTTGTGTTGGAAACCCGTCAGGGCCGTACTGTATCTAGAAAAAAAGAATTTTTTCTGAATGGAAATCTTTACTCCGAAGGAACTTATTCCAACGCCCTTGGTCGATGGGAATGGGACATTCCTGTGGGAAATATCAAACACTACAATAAAGATGGAACCCTTAAAAGTGATCAGCAATATGACGAACACGGAGAGCGTGATGGCGATACATCCTTTTTTAACGAGAAAGGTAAACTGTTATCTAAAATCACCTATATTAAGGGTAAAAAAATAACGGAAGTTCATTTTGACGAACTTGGTAACCCCAAAGAGCCAGGAACTTCATCACGTCGCAAATAACGATTCTCCAATAGTTCCTTTTGATATTGAAACGAGTGAAACCTGAATGTGTCAGGATGATCTATCTTGTCTTTAAAAGCAAAGCTGCTTCTGCTCGGGCGATCTACCGACAAATTCAGTCGGAAGAAGTGGAGAATTTTACTTGTTCATGCTTGGACATAAAAATGCCTCACGTTGATAAAACTCCTTGTTTTACGTTAATAAGGTTAGGAGTTTAAATAATGAAGGGGGCGACAGAATCGCTAAGGAATAACATTTACTAAATTGCTTTTCCAATAAACCGAAAAGACCTTGATGAAATATTTATTTTTAAGTGTTTTTTTTACACAAATTATTTTGGCCTCAGTTCCTAAAGTGCAACGTGGTCCAAGTTTTTGGGTCCAAGACGCACAAAACACTCTGATTGATTTAAACGCAGATGGCAAACCTGATTTTTTGGAAGTCAGAACTGATGCTGGATACAAAATAAAATGGAAAGAAAAGGGTGAGACTTTTTGGATTACATATAAAATTGTGGGAAAAAAGTCTCAGCGACGTTGGCTTCAAGATGCCAAAGATGGTGAGCAATTCTTATTAGAGGAAGTAAATACGGAGATATTATCTCCAGGCGTTTTAAAAGTGGCCAGACAAGTTCGAATCGGTGGCACGCACTATCAACATCATGAGTTTATTCAAAAAGGTGGAAGTTATGACGAGAAACTTCCTCATCGAAAAGACGATCGAAGTAGAAGCCGAAGATTTTTTGATAACCTTGCTCTTTCAATGGGCCATGAGACTGAAAGTGAAAAGAAGACGAAACAAAAAGTTGTGGATCATGAGCGACTCATGAATGAATATTGGGAAGAAGAGTTTTCAATCTATAAGGGAGATCTATGTCGAGTTGATGTCATAAAACAGAATGCCGATGTGGCCAATCTTTTTGATGATATGAATGATATTATTGATGCCTCATATGATAGTTCAAAAAAATTTATAGAATTAAAAGACTGTGGCAACAAATTTGAGAAAGGACCACTCTCTAATGCCCTAGACGTTGGACTTAATTGTCTAAATGATTTGGGGGGATCGGCACGGACCTATGCTGCTCAGTTAGTAGGTATAATTAAAAACTCAGAACGTTTGTTCGGAAAAAAATTAACTTTTGATTGTCGAAAAGATCAAGTCGAAAAACATTTAGGGGCCGATCTTAATAGTGCTGGTGCTGCGGGGTTGAGTTTTCCACAAAGTGAAGAGGGTTTTCCAAACGTAGTGATGAAGCCTGGGGATTGTGATCAACCGGTAGAGGGTGGAACTGGAAATGGGCAAAATCTTTTTCAAAAAAGTGCAATAGCCTTTCATGAGATGTTTCACATGTTAGGGTACAATCATCGTCCAGGTATCCAGGATCTAACTCAAATGTGTACTTTTGCTTGTTTTTCCGAAAGTGCTTTTCCTGTGGCAGAAACAAAAGTTAAAAAGGCAGAGTATCAAGCAACAAAAGAATATGCGGCGAGTGTATGTAAAGGTGAAAAACAAGCGATGGATTCCGAATATTTTAAACATTTTGATAAGTTATTTGAGATCAATGGAGGTACTTATTCCACGGCCCACAAACAAGCCTTAATGGATCCATCTGCTAAAACTGCCGAAGTTTTAATAAATTCTAAAGGCCAGACAATGCATAATCTTCTTCTTACGTTGTCATACATCGAGGATAGTAAAATGAGAACCAAGGAATACAATAATATTAAAAGTGCTGCTCTTACAATGATTGATGATGGGCAAGAAAAAATTCAGTATTTTTCAATCGGTGATATTGAAGAATTTAGGAAAATTGCAAAATTGGATCAGTCAGGAAAAAATATAGATCAAGCGGCAATTTTAATTAAAAATAAGGTTAATGAATATCAAGTGAGGGCCCTAAAGATTAAAGACCCAGAACTAAAGCGTGAATTCATGCAATTAGTTGATGCTACCCAAGACCTCTGGAGAGGGATTTGTTACCGGCACCGGGACTCAATACAAATTAAAGAAAATTGCCTAAGTCTAGAGGAATAAACAATCCTAACTGGAGTCGTTTTTTTTACATAGAGCATTTATCAAAAGTTACCAATATTCTCAGTCTAAAAAAATGAATTCTGAAAAAGTGGCCCAAGTACAGCGCAACGAAATTTTAGTAAGCTAAGAGAACCACTTGCTTTGGGTATGAATTATCCAATTCAATGGATCGAGTCGAGAGTGAATTTGGCGGAGCTGGCAAAACTAATCCCAATAGCAGTAAGTTTGGCATTTTTAGCAGCTGCAACTGGACAACTTCCCAAAGGCGATGACACTACCTACTCGTTAAAAACAAAGCGGCCTGAGATTTTTAAGTCTCCGGCCGCTCGGATAATGTTTACATTTAAATTTAGTCGCTGAAATTCAATCTAGTCTCGAAAAAAAAATCTCATTAGAGAGCTTAATATTCCTTCTTATTCACAAGTATACCCATCGCAATTTAAATTTCAGGTAGGGCCTTCACGGCCCGTATAAAAAATCATAAACTGGTTGAATGCAAGGATTCCTTACGCCAGAACAAAGATCTGAACTTTTTCACGAACTCAAAGTT
>Ga0247844_1000429_pt1 | contig 90616 bp, 82 predicted proteins | sample LaCtaG_FD_192421 | JGI IMG/M metagenome (GOLD analysis project Ga0247844, IMG submission 192421) | Freshwater microbial communities from meromictic Lake La Cruz, Castile-La Mancha, Spain - LaCruzMarch201714.5m_1 | ecosystem: Environmental > Aquatic > Freshwater > Lake | place: Spain: Castile-La...
GTGCTTATAGCGACGGGGTCCCACCTCTTCCCATTCCGAACAGAGTAGTTAAGCCCGTTAGCGCTGATGGTACTGGGGTTGATGCCCCGGGAGAGTAGGTCGGCGCCAACTCCAACTATTTCCCCCCCCTGCCCGTGCACTTTACTGTGCATGGGCTTTTTTTGTTAATCCAGTATGTCGGGGCAACCCCCACTCGCGGGCCAAAAGTCAACCAACATGGTTCATCTGCATAAAATAATTTGTTTGTTTTCAGATAAAGGCGTAAACTTGCCCCCCTATTACTATCTGATTTGTCAACCAAGCAGCTTATGGACATCACCGCAGACCTGGTGCAGCAAACGGCAGTCTCCTCCCCGACAACGACGCAACCCCGACCAAAGCGCATCGCTTACCGCCTCATTGACCTTTTTGCGGGCGCAGGTGGCATGACGCTCGGTTTTTCAAAGACAATGGGCAGCAACTTCGTTTCCGTATGGGCCAACGACTTCAATGCCGATGCCTGCCGTACATACAACGCCAATTTTGGAGAACACTGTTACGAAGGCGATATTCTTGGTCTGCTGGCCAATCCGAACATAGAAATCCCCCGAGCAGATGTGGTCATAGGCGGCCCCCCCTGCTAGGGATTCAGCCTGTTGAACAAATTCCGGGAAGGCGATGCGCGCAAACAAATGTGGCGACCTTTCCTCGAAGTGGTTGAGCGGTCGGGCGCTGAAATTTTTCTGATGGAAAATGTGCCTCAACTGCTTGGGTCGCCCGAGCACATGCAAATCATGGAGGTCGCAGAGGCTATGGGATTTCAATTGGCGTGGGCCAAACTGTGCGCAGCCGATTACGGGGTGCCCCAAACCCGTTTTCGCGCGTTTATCCTCGGCTGCAAATTTGCCGATCCCAAGCAGGTGTTTCCGCCTAAAAAAACGCACTTCGATCCCAAAAAAGCAGTTCTTCTTCAAAATAACTTGTTTAAAAATGAAGAGTACGTCGAGTATCCGAAACCCTGGCGCACCGTGCGCGACGCCATTGCCGATCTGCCGGCCCCCGAGGGAACGGAGCCGCGAGACGTGTCTACTGCCCTGAATATCCATTTCGGAAGATCACCGACCGAAATGAGCATCAAACGATACCAGGCCATACCAAAGGAAGGAATGAATCGCTTTGATTTGGAAAAAGCAGCGCCTGAACTCACACCGGACTGCTGGAAAAGAAAAAAATCCGGCGGCACAGACCTGTTCGGGCGTTTGTGGTGGGACAAGCCATCGTTTACCATCCGAACCGAATTTTTCAAACCGGAAAAAGGGCGGTACCTGCATCCGGAACAACACCGTCCGATCACCCACCGGGAAGCTGCCCGCTTCCAGTCTTTCCCGGATTCTTTCGCCTTTTTGGGCAGCAAAACCGAAATCGAGCGCCAAATCGGGAATGCCGTACCGCCTCAATTGGCCGCTGCCGTGGCCGGGTCTGTTGAACAACTTCTGGCTTTAAAAAACAATTGTTTGTGAAACGGCGTTAAATATTTTGGCAAGGCTCAGAAAAAGCAGCCGCGCAGTTCGGTTGGAAGTTTTTGAAGCGCTCCGTAAAGAATTTGCCTCAAACGCCTAACTGCTCTTTTTTCAAAGAAGCCATCACCAGCTTGATCTGCCCGTAAGAATACGCTTGTTCAAAATGGGCAAACGCCTCCGAACTCAATGCAGTGGGTTTTTCCACAAAAAAAGCAGCGATCTTCTCCAGATCCTCCGCTGCAATGAGTTCGGACACCTGGAGTTCACCGGATTCTACAAAGTGCGATAAATGCCCTTCAATAGTGCCGCGCACATAGCCGCGTGCGGCCGCTATCTCGTCTATGTTGTTGCCCGCCCGAAACATGTCGTAGCTGACTAACTTGGTGTCTTGTTTAGACAATATTTTTGCGCCCTCGGGCACATTCAACTCCAGAGGCTGGATGTGCTGCTGCGTACAATATGCCTGCACCATACCGAGCAATTCGTCACCAAACTCCCGGAGTTTGGCTTTCCCAATGCCTTTGATGGCCCCCAACGCTTTGGCCGTGCCTGGCAGGTGGTGCACGATCTCAATCATCGTCTTGGTAGCCACCACCTGATATAATTCCACATCCAGTGCCAATGCCGTTTCCTCGCGCCATTTTTTCAGCGCAGCGAACAGGACAGGGTGGGGCACATCCTGGGGCGCTTGCGCCGCTGTCGCGGTCTCCTGCGTCTCCGGCCTGGCTGCCTTGAAATCCAGCTCCGCATTGGTTTTGAGCTGTTGGTATTCGAGGGCGTTGAATCCTTTTTGGGCAGCAGTCAGGCAAGTGTGCTTCACAAACAACGCCTTTTGCAGGGCCTCCAGGGCCTCGGTGGCCGTTTTGCGCAGCTCTTTGTTGTCGCTCACAACGCGGATGTCGTAACTGGCAGGCAATAACTCCGCCCCGATTTTTTCAGAAAACCATGCTGCCGCCTTGTGCATCCGTTCCTGAACGGCCTCATCGGTTTCGGGCATGGCACCGGTTTGGTAAAACGCATGCAGTTGGGCTTGGAAATTGTTGGATACCGGAAAAAGAGCCTGCGCCTGCGTTTCAAACGCCCGAAAAAGTTGCACGGCTGTTGCATGAAAACTTTTTTCATGTTCCAGTAATATGCGGTGCAATTGGTCAAGGCATTTTTTCAATTCCGCAAAGCCAAACAATTCCAGGGTAAGCGACTGTTGAAATGCGGCTTTGGAACGTTCCAAATGCGTTTCGTCGGGGGCATTTTTGGCCGCTTCATCGCTGAAATTTTTCACCGTGGTGTCGGTACGGATGCTGGAAAGCGAAATGGGCGAATGGAGCACGATGCCTTCAAAACTTTTGCAGCGGCTGAGCGCCACGTACACCTGCCCGTGGGCAAATGCCGCCTGCGCATCCAATATCACCCGTTCGAAAGTAAGTCCCTGGCTCTTGTGGATGGTGATGGCCCAGGCCAATTTGAGTGGGTATTGGATAAACGAGCCTACGACTTCTTCTCCCACTTCTTTGGTTTGTTCGTTCAGGGTGTATTTGATGTTTTCCCACACCACAGGCGTCACGGTAATGGTTTCCCGTTCGCCGGGACATTGCACATATACCGTGTCTTTATCGATGCGCGTGACTTTGCCGATTTTGCCGTTGTAGAACCGTTTTTCACGCGCGGAGTCGTTTTTTACAAACATCACCTGCGCGCCGAGTTTGAGGCACAGCATTTCTTCGGTTGGATAGGTATGCGGAGGAAAGTCGCCGCTGATCTCTGCATTAAACAGGTACGCAGAACCGGGCGTACTGGCTAAACGCGAGATGTTGATGTCCTGCGCAGTGGCATTGTGGGTGCTCAGGGTGATGTACGCTTCGTCTTCGTCCGGTTTAAAATGGGGGATGTACCGGCTGTTCAGGGTTTCCAGCACTGCTGCGTCAATCTGGCGGTCGCGCACTTTGTTGAGCAAGTCGATGAACGTGCTGTCGGACTGTCGGTAGATGTGTTTGAGCTCAATGACCACCGGTTTGGCTTGCCGGAGTGCCTGGCTGCTAAAAAAGTAGGGGGTGTCGTAGTGTGCCCTCAACAAGTTCCATTCTTCTTCTTTGGCTACCGGCGCGAGCTGGTGGAGGTCGCCTATCATGAGCAGTTGCACGCCACCAAAAGGCTTGGCGTAGTCGCGGTATCGCCGCAGCACGTCGTCTATGCCGTCGAGCAAGTCAGCGCGTACCATACTGATTTCGTCAATGACCAACAGGTCGAGGCTTCGGATGAGGCGGATTTTATCGCCTGAAAAACGGCGTTGCCGGGCGGCGTCGCTGCGGTTGCCGGGCAGATAAGGCCCGAATGGCAGTTGGAACAGCGAGTGAATGGTCATGCCACCGGCATTGATGGCAGCTACGCCTGTGGGGGCCACTACAGCCATCCGTTTGATGCACTCCGCCCTTATACGCTGCAAAAAAGTGGTTTTTCCTGTGCCAGCCTTGCCCGTCAGGAAAATATGTGCGTGCGTGTTGTTCACGTACTCAAAGGCCAAATCAAGCTGGGGATTCTGAAGAAGCTGCATAGCGTGTTTTTTTTACAAAAATAGGAAGGATAAAAAAAAACACCAAAAAATAAATGTAAGTAAAGGTATTTTTTATAATAATTATACTATCAAATAATCGACCAGTCTATACCTTTTTTTCCGTTTTCCTGTAAATAGGTATTGGCCAGAGAAAAATGCCGACACCCTTTAAAGGCATCGCGCGCCAGGGGCGAGGGATGCGCCGCTTCTAAAATGAGGTGTTTGGCCGGGTCGATCAGCGCTTTTTTGCCCTGCGCAAACCGGCCCCAGAGCATAAACACCAGATGTTCGCGTTGGTCAGACAGGCGTCGGATGACCGCATCGGTGAAGGTCTGCCAGCCAATGTTTTGATGTGATCCGGGCTTTCCGGCTTCCACCGTCAGCATGGCGTTGAGCAACAACACGCCTTGGCTTGCCCAATGCGTCAAATCGCCGTGAAGTGGCATGGGCAAACCAAGGTCGCTGTTGATTTCCTTGTAAATATTTTGAAGCGAGGGAGGGATGCGTACGCCTGCAGGCACAGAAAAAGACAGCCCCATCGCCTCTCCCGGATTGTGGTATGGATCCTGACCCAGGATGATCACTTTTACCTGATCAAAGGGGGTTTGGTTAAACGCATTGAAGATCAACGGCCCGGGCGGAAAGATAACCTTGCCATTATTTTTCTCGTGGAGGAGAAAATTTCTGATGGCATCAAAATACGGTTGCTCAAATGATTCTGCGAGCACCGTTTTCCAGCTATCTTCTATTTGAACCGGGCGTGACAACGTGGGGTATTACGCTTTTACACCACTTTCTTCCACCAATGCGGATATTTTTTCGGCCAGCACCTTTTTAGATGTGGAGCCTACGACCTTATCTCTTAACTCGCCGTTTTTGAAGATCAAAAATGTTGGTATACCGCGGACATTGTAATTGGTCGGTACAATTTCATTTTGATCAACATTCAGTTTGCCGATGTTGGCAACATCTTTGAACTCAGTGGACAACTCATCAATGATGGGCGTCATAGCGACGCAGGGGCCGCACCACTCCGCCCAAAGGTCAACAAGCGTTACTTTGTCGCTTTTCAAAACATCCGCCTCGAAATTGGCGTCGGAAAATACTAAAGCCATGATAGTAAGATTTTGTAGGAAAAAGATTTTTCGAATGAACTGACTCAAATAAACGCGTTTATGAGCCATTTGGTTGCGAGGAAGCAAGAAGTCTTAGCAGTCAAATGTCCGCGCGAAAACAAATGGTACCGGTAGCGCAACCGCTGGGCTCATCCGAACAAATTGGTTATCCAGAAGACCATTTCTCCTAAAAACAGGAGCAACAAACCCGGACTGAACAGGAGCGGAAAGAAGAACCCAAACACAGCACCGTAAAAGTGTGCGATGTGGTCAATGTTGTCTTGCCCTCGGCGCGCGGAGTCGGAACTGTACCACAAATACATGGGGCCAAAAAGGAAGCCTGGAATGGCAATGGGGATGAACATGATGTATATGCCCATGGTGGGGTTGAGCAATATGGCGGCAAACAATACGGCAGCCACTGCACCCGAAGCGCCGATGCTGGAGAAGCTCGGGTTGTCCTTATGCCTGAAATAAGTGGCAGCCGAAGCGGCGGCTATGGACAGGATATAAAAACCGAGGTATGCAAGCCCGCCAAAAGTTTGTCCAAAGAAAGCAAGAAACCAGGATTCTACCTGATCGCCAAAAAAGTACAGGGTCAGCATATTGAAAAGCAAGTGTCCCCAATCGGCGTGCAACAAGCCTCCGGTAACCCACCTGAAATACTCATTGCGGCGTTGTTCGGCGTAGGGCCAGTGTTTTAGCTGTTCGATGAGGGCATAATTGCTAAACGCTGTGATGGAAATGATGGCAGTTGCCGCTATGATGATGAAGTTCATGGATTGTGGTATGGTTCATTTTTTAAGATGGTCATGGCCCGGTACAGCTGCTCGACGGCAAACAGCCGAATCATTTGGTGGGAGAACGTAAGCCGCGATAAAGACCATTTTTCCTGGGCACGGCCGTAAAGATCGGGCGAAAAGCCGAAAGCGCCCCCAACAAGAAAAAGTACCCTTTTGGGCGCTGCATTAAACCGGCGTTCGAGCCAGACCGACAGCTCGACGGATGTGTACTCGCGTCCGGCTTCGTCTAAGAGCACCACATAATCTTCGGGTTTTATTTTTTGCAGGAACAATTGGCCTTCTGCTCGTTTCAGCGCCTGTGCATCGAGCAGTTTGGGCTTGACATCGGGCAATTCAACCCATTGGAAAGGAAAGTAGAATCCTAATCGTTTAACATACACTTCAATGCCTTCTTTTAGATAAGGTTCCGTTGTCTTGCCCATACACCAGCATTCTACTTTCATAACGGTTCAGGGTTTGGATATTTCTGTATCGGGAATGAACAAGGCTTTTCGCTGGTTTTTAGGGAAAAGCTCGCTTAGTTCTTCGCATAAAGTAGATCGATCCGGATAGCGCTGCATCAGGTCGCGAACAACGGCTACTGCCAGATTGGTATGCCGCCGCTGCAAGAGACTTCCAACGGCATTGCGTACATAAACCGACGCTTGTCGCCCAAAATGTTCTTTGAGGTGTTCGTCAAAAAGGGCGGCATAACGCATGCGCAGGGCGGACTCAAATTCGGGCAGTAAACGATCCTCAAATCGCTGCAGTTGCATCAGATCCTTCTCATTGGCCAGCTCATCGGCCAGTGCATCTTGCATGTGTTCGCCAGCCAGTAAACCGAGCAAAGCGTTGCGCATATCGCCCTTGCGCAGCGCCTGGATAAGCTGATTTCGCACTTCGGGCCAGGTTTCCGGTTCACAAACTTTTTTTAGCCGGGCGAGGTTGTCGGGTGCGGGGTGTTCCAGAAATCTTTCCTGCATGATTTTGGTCAATAAACGCCGGTCACCGTCTTTTTCAGCCTGAATGAGCATAATGTCTTCCAACTCCTTGCGGTGGTTTTGGCTGAGGGGTAAGTGTTGCAAGAAATGGGCCGCTCCGTAGGCAGCCGCTTCCGAATATCCGGTTTGCTGCAAGGCACGCAGGCTGAGTGTCATATCGGATGGCGACAACGGGCTATTGTCCAATACCCGTACAACTGCTTCCGGCATGTTTCGTTGAGACAGCGCGGCTAAAAAGAGCTTCAACACAGCTGAATTATCGTTGTGGCGGTCAAACAGTTCGCGTAAACTGTTGTAGTACACTTGGTCATCGGCATGCCCGGCCAGGAAACGCACCACAGGCCGTTGCAAGCTCGACGGAAAACCTGGCCTCATGTACCAGTCCAGTACCGCATTGAGGCGTTTGGCGTTCAACTCTGGCGATAATTGTGCTGCGGGCCATTCGAGAACCCGTTGATTGACGTATTCCACCACGTCATCAAGCGATACGGATCCGTGTTCCTGCAAACGGCCAAGCAAAGGCGGAATGCGTTGCATAATGGCATCGCAAATGGAAAACGCCAGGGGATAATCGCCAATGGTAATGGCGTTGTCCAATTGAATCCGGAGGGCATCGAGGGTTTTGCGAATGCGCCTCAACTCGGTATTGCGCAGCGGTCGGGTCATGGGCATGCGCGGCACAGCGGCGTCGAGCACCAATAAAAAATTGTTATCGGCACTGGAGAACTGTCCGGCAAACCAGGTCTTGAGTGCAAGGGCAAAATCGCGGTCGCTGCGGGCATAGTCCTGCACAAACTTGACCAGCATGTCCGAATCTGCTTCGCTCAAGATGCTGCTGACCGAGAGTTTGGTACCTGTTTGCCCTTTTTTTTCGGCGACGGGCTGCTCTACCGCGCTGTCTTTTTGTAAAAAATGCCTGATCTTAAGTAAAGCAGCTGCAATGTGCACACACATCATTTTACGCCCCGCCGAGGTCCAACATTCGCAGGTATAAGCTTTTATTTTGTGTGGCGTAAGCATGATTTCTACCTCGTATGCATCAGGAGGCTCGTCTACAAATGCTACCCAAAAATGTTTTTCAACCTCCTTGAGGGCACGTACACGTCCATCGTGCACCATGTCCTGCGCGGCATTCCATGTGCTGGGGTTGATATAAAACTCAAAATCCTTCAGCCAGCGTTTTTGCATGATTTGGTAAGTGGATACACACCAAACACCAAAAGTACCGGAAATTTATATATTTTCGCCATTTATTTTACACACATGCGTTCTCTGTATCTGATTCGACACGCCAAATCAAGCTGGGAGCATCCTGGCCTGCGCGATTTTCTCAGGCCATTAAATGATCGGGGCATTAGAGATGCGCCTCAAATGGCCAAACTATTGGCTGGCTTGGTTGACAAGCCGGTCCTGATGTTGAGTAGTCCGGCCAAACGGGCACTGACTACCGCGCAGTATTTTGCAGATGCTTTTGAGGCACCACATGAAACAATCAGGCCAGTTCAGGAGATTTACGAAAGCCAACCCCTGGATATCATGCGCATCATCAGCGCTTTACCAGCCGAGGCAGAGCGGGTGCTGCTCTTTGGGCACAACCCGACCTTGACCGAATTTGCCAACCAGTTTACCCAACAGGCCATTGACAACATTCCGACTTGCGGCATCGTACGCATCGACTCGGACGCGCCAGACTGGGTTTCCTTTTATGAAGGAAATGCCGGGGTAAAGGCGTGCTGGTTTCCTAAATTGGTACTGTGATGCGCCAAAATTATTTCTTGCCATTGACCATTTGCGTGCTTTTGGCGGCCGCGTGTACAAAAAAGTCGACTAAACAGGCACCCCTGACGGATGAACAGTTGTCTGTGCTGATGGCCGAACTCGCCATTGCCGAAGCTGCCACCACGGGCTTGACTGGATATGCCAAAGACACCATGGCCCGGCACTATTTCCAACAAGTATTTGCTATACAAGGCGTCACACAGGAAGCCTACGTAGAATCATACTATTTGTTGTCGGAAGACTTGCCCCGTATGGAATCTGTGATGGTGATGGCCGATTCCATGATTCGAATGCGAAACAAAGGCAGCGACGTGGGTAACCAACGTTGAACGGGCATCGCGCAGGGGCATACCCTATTCCTTCTTTCCTGGCCAAATAAACATAGCCGCCGCAAGAAATATATCCTGCGGCGGCTATCGTTATTTGTACCAAGTAGTTAGGCCAGAACCTTTTGCACCAGGTCGGCGGCTTCCTGAAATTCTACAGCGCCCATGACTTTCAGACCAGACTCATCGATGATTTTTTTGGCAATGTCAGCATTGGTGCCTTGCAGGCGCACGATGACTGGCACGGGAATGTCGCCGATGGATTTGTATGCATCCACAACGCCTTGTGCAACGCGGTCGCAACGCACGATGCCACCAAAAATATTGATCAAAATGGCGTTTACGTTAGGATCTTTAAGGATGAAGCGCATGGCGTTTTCGACGCGTTCGGCGTCGGCGGTGCCACCCACGTCAAGAAAGTTGGCAGGAGCGCCGCCCGAGAGCTTAATGAGATCCATGGTAGCCATGGCCAAGCCGGCACCATTGACCATGCAGCCCACGTTGCCGTCCAATTTCACATAGTTAAGGTCATATTCCTGCGCCTCTACGTCCGATGGGTCTTCCTCGGCGGTATCGCGCAAAGCTGCCAGGTGCGGGTGGCGGTACAGGGCGTTGTCATCAATGGTTACTTTGGCATCTACGGCGATGATGTGGTCATCAGACGTTTTGAGGCAGGGATTGATTTCGAACAGGCTGGCGTCGCTGCCGACAAACGCTGCGTACAGTTGTTGGATAAACTGCACCATTTCCTTCATGGCCTGGCCACTGAGTCCGAAGTTGAAGGCTACTTTTTGGGCCTGGAAAGGGCGCAGACCGAGCAGCGGATCGATGAATTCGGTGAATACCTTTTCCGGTGTTTCTTCCGCAACGGCTTCAATGTCCATACCACCTTCCGGGGAGTACACGATGACATTGCCGCCCATGCCACGGTCGGTCAGGATGGATATGTAAAACTCTTTTGGTTCGCTGGGGCCGGGGTAGAACACATCCTGGGTAATGAGCACTTTGCTAACCAGCTTGCCTTGTGGCGGCGTTTGCGGGGTAACGAGGTGCATACCGAGGATATTCGACGCCAACTCGCCTGCTTGTTCAGGGCTTTTGGCCAGTTTTACACCGCCGCCTTTTCCGCGGCCGCCCGCGTGGATCTGTGCTTTTACAACACACCAGTCGGATTGGTATAGTTCCTTGATTTTTTTGGCTGCCTCTACGGCTTCCTGAGCGGTATGGGCAACGATGCCCTCTTGAATGCGGACGCCATAAGACTTCAGCAGTTCTTTACCCTGATACTCGTGTAAGTTCATGTGGGAAAATTGGACGTTTAATAAGATTGGGTGCCCAAAAGTACGGCGAAATTACCGGCTCGTTTTGCAGTTTTTTCAACGTACTACAAAAAGCTGTAATCGAATGGACAGGAGACTTTGCCATTTCGAACAGATGTTTTGTCCATTTTCCAATTTTAATGTGGGAAAATTTGTCACTTATTAGCAAAAGGCAGCTAATTGTCTCTAATTGGGCAGATTTTTGTTGGGAGAGTCCTTGTATTTTGTTGCAATTTTTCAGACATTTGTCTCTTTGTGTTTGTCTTTTGCATCGGCAAAGGGCATGTTTGGTTCGGCCTTGTTTTAACCTATAAATATTTTAACACCATGACGGTAAAGATTGACCGGCAGTACATGTTTCTGCATCAGCAAAATCTCGTTGTTTTTGCGGAGCGGGTACTTCGCAACATTCAGAATAACCCGTACATATCCAATCCGTTGCACATTTGGACAACACTGCACGATGCCAATGAAGGGTTGCGCGTGGCATTGTTGGACAACAACCTCAAGCGCAAGGAGCGCACCGAGGCGCTTCGGGAGCGGGAATCACACGTGTTGGTCGCATTGAGCAACATGGCTGACTACATTGAAGGGCACGCACTGTGCAAATCAGATGTGTACACAACCGGGTTCAGGCCGCATACCGAACATCGCCGCCCTGTAGAAGACGGACAGGGCACGCGCAGGCACCAACGCATGTCGGCACGCATGGCCAAGCTGGAAATTGTACACACTGTGTAGCGCATGCTGCGTTTAGAGGAGGTTAGCACCTTTTCCTAAAGTCTGAATAAGTGCTAACTTACAAGCGGAAACGGGCTATCCCAGTTTCATGCCCTCGTCGTCAATTAATTTGCCATTGATGATGCGCAGGATGCGGGCGGGGAAATTTTGCAGGATGCGGTAATCATGGGTGGCGCACAACACAGCAGAATGGTGTTGTCGGGCAAGGTTGCGCATAAGCACCAGTATGTCGTCGCTGGTTTCCGGATCAAGGTTTCCGGTAGGTTCATCGGCAATAAGCAGCGGGGGTTTGTTCAACAGGGCCCTGGCAATGACTACGCGTTGCTGCTCACCGCCAGACAGCTCGTGTGGCATGGCTGATTTTTTGTCCAACAACCCAACGCTCGCCAATTCCTCGTGGGCACGGTCAAACATGGCTTGTTTGTCGGTCCATCCGGTTGCTTTGAGTACAAACAGGAGGTTTTCCTCTATGTTCCGGTCGCTCAACAAATTAAAATCCTGAAAAACAATGCCCAACTGCCGGCGCAGGAGGTGCACATTTTTTCGGCTCACCTGTTTCAAATCGAAGCCAGCCACCTCGCCGTGGCCCTGTAACAGGGGCAAAGCGGCGTACAGGGTTTTGAGCAGGGTGGTTTTGCCGCTGCCGGTTTTTCCAATCAGGTACGTGAATTCACCCTGGCCAATGGTCAGGTTAATGTGTTTTAATACGACGGATTGATCCTGTTGCTGTACACTTACGTCGGTGAGTTTGACCACGTTTGCCATGTTATGCTGGTTGAAGGCCGAGTACGTCGGCCATGGTATACACGCCGCGTTTGCCGTGCAGCCATTTGGCGGCCAACAAGGCTCCGGCAGCAAATCCCTCGCGGGAATGGGCTGCGTGTTCGATGGTTATGGTGTCTATGGCACTTTTCCAGGCAATGCGGTGCGTGCCGGGTACTTCACCTTCCCGTATGGAGTGGATATTTAGCACAAACGGATCATGGGTGTCAGTGGACTCCCAACGCGTGGTACGCGGATGCTGTGCCATGATTTGTGTGGCCAAACTGATGGCCGTACCGCTGGGGGCGTCGCGTTTGTGCACGTGGTGTGCCTCGGTCATGTACGGGTGGTACTCTGGGTGGGAGGCCATTATGCGTGCTAATTGCTGATTCAGGGCAAAAAACAAATTCACTCCCACGCTGAAATTAGAGGCCCAGATGAACGCGCCGTTTTGGGCAGCGCACATTGTTCTGGCTTGGTCTAAGTGCTCATCCCAGCCCGTAGTGCCGCTGACCACCGGTACGCCAGCCTCCATGCAGCGGCGAACGTTTGCCCAGGCGGCTTCCGGACGTGTAAACTCGATGACCACATCGGCCGATTGCAAGAATACGGCTGTGGCCGACTGCGCGTCGTCGCGCCCAATGCGCCATACGATTTGTACGCCATGATCGCCGGAAAGCTGTTCGATGGTTTTACCCATCTTTCCGTAGCCAAATAGTCCGATGCGTACCATATATTATTGCGGTGTGATCACTACACAAATGCTTTCTAATATGTTGCCGTTGGCGGTGCATTGCAGGAAATATATGCCTGATGGCAGTGCCTGGCTAATCACGTATTCCCCTTTCCCTGGTTCAGGGCTTATGGTGTGTATTGGGCGGCCGAGGGCGTCGATGAGCTGGATTTGAGCGGGTTGCGTCAAGTCATATTGAACCACTATATTGCCCTTAACGGGGTTAGAGCCCACCCGTATGGCGCGTAAAGTGGTTCCTTTTGCCGGTTTTAGCGCCCTTGGATACAGGTAAATGGTGATGCTGGTATCGCTGATCAGGATTTGTTGGGACAGGATGTTTTGAGCACCGCTGGGGGCCGTTGACGCCACGTCGTACACGCCGGGTTTCACGCCGCTGAGGCTAAACTGCCCGAATGCATTGGTTACCGCTTGGTATGTTTCTGTGCGGCCGTACAAGAACACATCGGCGTCATCGTAAGGTTGTTTTTTGCCCGCGCTGAGTACGGTGCCGCTGACGGTGAGGTTACCGTCGGGAAACAGTTGTACTTGCAGGGGCGTAACCACGCCGTTTTCCATCAAAACGGTTTGTTCGAGTGTTTGGTAACCGGACTTGTTGATGCGCACCGTAAAGTAGCCAGAGGTGACCTGTCCCATTTTGAACAGGCCTAATCCATTGGAGCTGGCAGTATTTGCCGGGGTAACACCCAGTATTTGAACGGTGGCGTTGTTGATGGCAAAGCCGGTAACGGCGTCGGTTATCTGGCCTTCGAGGTGGCAGGCGCGCACGTAATTGGGCGTTACGATGTACAACTCTCCGCTGTTGCCCACGCTGGGAGAGCTGATGTTGGTGGCCACCAGGGTTCCTGAGGGAAAAAAGGGATAAACGCCCCAGCATCCGTCGAATCCGCCGCCACCAAAACCGGGGTAGGTGTCGAAGTTTCCTACCTGAACCAGGTTGTCGGGCCGGGAGACGTCTACAATGGTAAATCCGTCTTTGTACCAGGAAGTCACCGCAAAGTTGCCCAGAATGTGGGTGTTGTGCACCACCGAGTTGGAGCCCGGATTGCTTTGAATCTGATCCAGGAACTTGATGTCGGTGGGGTCACTCACATCATACGCGGCCAACACGGAGTTGTTGACTTCGTCGGTAGAGAGGATCACCTTGCGGTCGTCGGTCAGCCAGGTGTTGTGGGTAAAATTTCCCGGCGTATTTTGTGTAGAGAGCAGGAGCGGATTGCTTTTGTCGGTCATGTCGACCACGGCAAACTGTCCGGCATAAATGTGTCCGGAGTACATGATGTCGTTATCCACATAACCGTCGTGTATGTACCCCAACTGGTCAAATTTACCCACGTATTTAGGGTTCCACGGGTCGGTATGGAGGTCAAACACTTTTGCACCGCCGCCAAACAGGCTTCCCCCGTAGGCATACAAGTAGCCCTTGACAACGTCTATGTGCAAGGCGTGGATGCGGTTCAACTGGCCGGCAATGGCACCGTCGCCCTGGTAAAATTTGCTGGAGAGGGTAGGGGAGGGGAGGTTGGTCAGGTCAACCACCTGTATGCCCTGCCCGCCTTCGGATACCACGTAACAATAGTGGCTGTATGTTTTTATTTCTTTCCACAGGCTGTTGGGGCCCGGAATCTGGACGATTTGCTGGGGCACGTCCGGATTGGTGATGTCCACAATGATAAGCCCCTGAGAGCCGCCCGCCAGGGCGTACTCTCGTCCGTCGGGTGCCGTGTAGCCCCATACATTGGCAAGGGTTTGGCCCGAATAGCCGATTTTTGATCTAAACGTTGTGTTTACGTTCTGGGCGTTTGCAATAATGGCACTGCAAACAATAAACAGGCAAGTGTACAAGCGAATCATGAGCATTGGATTGAGCGGCTAAGTTCGCACTTTTTCGGCAAGCAGCGCAGGAATAAGCGGGTATGATCATTTGTAGCAAAAACAAACTTTGCGGTTCCTCAAAGCCTGCCGATAGGAAAAAATGCGTCCTCTATGTGTCGGATGTGTTTTACCTGGTCGTCTTGCAGGAGCACGGCCACCACATCAAAACGGATGATCCACTCGTATTGGATGCGCTCCATGTACGCCCCGGCGGCCCTGGCAATGGTGTCCTCTTTCTTTTTGTCTATGGCACTTTCGGGCCCGCCAAAACCGTCGCCGGAACGGGTTTTGACCTCCACAAAAATCAGGTGCCCTTCAGGCGACCAGGCCACAAGGTCAATTTCGCCACGCCCGGTGCGCACGTTTCGGGCCTCTATGCGGTACCCTTTTTCTTCTAAAAATGCGGCTGCGGCAGATTCGCCTTTGCGCGCGGTTTCGAGGTGGTGAAACATGGTGATATAGGGGATGGGTTATTCGGCGTAGAGGAGGTATTTATTGCGGATGGCGTGGTAGGCTTCGAGGTCGGCGGCCCAGGTTTGGCGTATTTCTTCGGCGGTGTGGCCGTGTCTGATTTGTTTGCGCAATTGATCGGTACCGGCGAGCATGTCGAAGTAGCCATTTCTCAAAAAAAAGTGTTTTTTATCGGGGAAATGCCGGTAAAAAGTGATCAACGGCTCCAGGTCTAATTTCTTAAGGGTAAACAGGCTGTCGACAGGCAGCTTGCGGTAATCATATCCGTTGCACGACTGTCCATTGTACGGCGGGTTTCGCGCACCATCGTTGGGCCGGGGGGTAAATATGGTGTTGCCCCACGTGTAGTCGGGGTGGCCGATGCGTTGAAAAGGCCAGTCGGTACCCCGCCCGACGCTGATGACGGTGCCTTCAAACAGGCACAGCGACGGGTACAGCAGCACGGCGCGCGCATTGGGCAGGTTGGGCGAGGGTTTTACGGGCAGGTCATAAAAACTTTGGTGGGTGTAGTTCTCGCAACGAATGACGTTGAGGGTAAATGGCGCATTGCAGGTAATCCACGATTCTCCTACAAACATGTTGGCCAACTCACCCACCGTGCATCCGTGTACAATGGGCAGGCGCGCCACGCCGACGAACGACAATTCCCGGCGCTCAATCACCGGTCCGTCTACATAATGTCCGTTCGGATTGGGTCGATCCAATACGATGAACGGTATGCCCGCCTGCGCACAGGCTTCCAGCACGATGTACATGGTACTGATATAGGTGTAAAAACGCGCGCCCACATCCTGGACGTCGAATACCATGACATCCAGATCAGCCAGATCGTACTGGTCCGGCTTCAGCTTTTTCCCGTACAGGGATACGATTTTCAGTCCGGTTTGTTCGTCAAACGAGTCTTGCACCACATCGCCTGCACCATCATTGCCCCGAAACCCGTGTTCGGGTGTAAAAATGCGCTGCACATTCACCCGAAGCGCCAGAAGCGAGTCTAACAAATGCACCTGACCAATGCGCGACGAATGGTTGATGAGCAGGCCCACGCGTTTGCCCTCCAGCATGGGCAGGTATGCGCTGGTGCGTTCCGCGCCGGTGATCACCTGCGCCCACAGGCTGGAGGCCACCATCATCACACAAAATAATAAGCAGGTCTTTTTGGCGTACATGGATGTTTTTGGGCAAAAGTGCAGACTAATCACCAAACACGGCGCAAATGCCGCGTAAAATGCTTGTTGTTTGTGATGTTTTTTTTGTTTACATCCACAACGAAAAGGTTTTTATACAAATTGTTTCCACAACCCCAAAACATGTTTTACTTTTGCATCCAATCTTTTTATCCAATACTGCATGTTCGCCATTATTGACGTAGAAACCACCGGCGGCAACGCTCGTTGGGAACGCATCACCGAAATTGCCATTGTGTTGCACGACGGGCAGGCTGTGGTGGATACGTTTGCCACGTTGATCAATCCGGAGCGCAGTATTCCGTGGAACATCACGCAACTGACCGGCATAACAGACGAAATGGTGGCCAACGCGCCCAGGTTTTTCGAGGTGGCGCGGCGGATTGTGGAGATGACGGAAGGGGCTGTTTTTGTGGCCCACAATGCGCAGTTTGACTACGGTTTTGTGCGCGAGGAATTTAATCGCTTGGGCTATATGTACACACGCAAGCAATTGTGTACGGTCCGATTGGCACGGAAGGTGTTTCCGGGCCTGCCGGGTTACAGCCTGAGCAAACTCAAGGCACATTTTGGTATAGCGGCCGAACGGAGTCACCGGGCATTGGACGATACCTTAGCTACAGTGCACATCTTTGAACACATCCTGGCGGCTCGTGATGGCGAAAGCAGCCTGAAGGCGTTCATCAACCACGGGGTAAAAGAAACCAAACTACCGCCACAAATTTCGCTTGACCGCTTGCACGCACTGCCTGAATCTTGCGGAGTGTATTATTTCCACGATGCTGCCGGTCAGGTGGTGTATGTGGGCAAGAGCCTCAACATCCGCAAGCGCATTTTTGAGCATTTTGCCGATCCGAGTCCCAAGGGCGAGCAGTTGCGCCAAAGTGTAGCCGACCTGAGTTGTGAGGTTACGGGCAGCGAATTGGTGGCCCTGCTGCTGGAAAGTGCCGAAATCAAACGCCTTCAGCCCCGCATCAACCGGGCACAGCGTGCGCAGCAGTTTCAGGGTGCCATTTATATCAACACCGACGAACGGGGGTACCTCTGTTTGTGTTCAGGGAAAAATCCCAAAAAAGGCATTAAGGGGATGGTCAAAATTGCCGAATACCCGAAAATGGGCAGCGCGGTGGGCCATTTGGAATCGCTTATGCATCGATTTGAGTTGTGTGGGAAACTGTGCCATTTCGACAACAGCGTGTTTGCGTGTTTCCGCCATGGCATCAAACAGTGCCATGGTGCGTGCATCGGCTTTGAAGCGCCGGAAGACTACAACATCCGCGCCGAAGCGGCCATGCGCCTGATCAAACGCGGCCTCGAAGGCTCGTTTCTAATCACTGAACCCGGGCGGACGCCTGAAGAACAGGCCATTGTAGGCGTGCTGGACGGCCGGTTTGCCGGATATGCTTTTTTCGAAAAAACACTGATGAGTACTGTGGAAGCCGATGTGTGGGACGAGCTGAAACGACCCGGGCCCGATCCGGAAGCGGAACGGATCATACACAACTATAAGACGGTACGGGGGCGAGCGGTGAAAACAGCCCAATGATATTCGTCCTACGAATATACTCGTAGGACGAATATTGTGATAGCCGGATTATCACAAATCATCCTGCTCCAAGCAATCAATCTGCTCAAACCGAATGCCTGTGATGCCCGCTTCTTCAATGGCCGCTTTCATTCGGGAGGTGACGTAAAAACCTCGGCCGCCGGTTTTGAAATGGCGGCACATGAAAAGATCGAACACTGGTTGATTGGTTTGAAGTACCATCGTAAATTAATTTTTTATTCTACTCAAAAATTCCCCGGTTTCACCCAACGGGGAAAGCGAGTACCCTAAAATATTATTTTGCTCGAATATATTTTTTAGATTTTCGGATATGTATACACCCCTAAAGGAAGGAACATCAATCCGAAAAAAATCGTATGAAAGATTATTGATAAAATACAATTTTTTAACGCCAATATCAATATCCTTTTCTTTATATGCTTCGTAATTTTCACAGGAATCAATGGCCACGGGTGTTCTGGCCCGATCAGGGTCGTTAATATATATGTATGGTTTTTGGATGTAAAAAGCACTGCCCTGAAAATCAATCACATCGTATAGTACTTCATAAAAAAACAATATTACGTATTCATGAGAGGTCTCCTTGTATTTCACTGTACAATCGAAACGTTGGTATTTAGATGTTTTAGATGCAGAAATGAGCTCAAATGCATTCATGCTGCAAATAAACGCATGTGAAACTGATATATGATTCGAAGATATAAAGTCTGATAGTTTATTTCGCTTATGAAGCATGAATTCAGGCTGAATATTGAATTGTTCAACTGGTTCATTCCTCAGAGGAGAAGGAAGAAGATTTTCAAATGGGGGAAGCTTAGGGTTTGTAAGTTCGGACATGGGCCATACCTTGTTAGCGCGGTGTCCTATTGCTGTAAATCTGTAGTACATCTTATGTATTTTATAATCCTGAAGAATCAAGACAGTCTGTCTCGATTCTTCAGAATTGAATTAGGCTACCATTCGTAATCTGTGATCCAATCTGCATAGTCTTCAATATGCAAATTAGTGTTTTCAATATGTGACTTTAAATCATGCAAGAACCCATCAATTCGAGTAGCAATTTCGGATGGATAAGCATGGGGAAAGTCAGTATTTAATTGGTTAAGCTTTTGTTGCATTGCAATGTTGTAATCTTGGTGGTTTCCCAAATGCCTGGAATTATGCAAAGGTATGCCATTTTTCACATGATTCATGTGGAACGTGTACTGACCAGCCTTAGCGGCTTTCTGAACAATGGGATGTTCTGCTAAGCTTTTTGGAATAATATGATGCGCCTGAAAATCTGTCCAATGAGCACCATTCATATTTAATATTGCTCTAAAAGCGGAGGATGTATTGTGCGAAAAAATGCATATTGTTCCGTTATATGTAATTTTTAGCTCTTTATATACACCGGGGGCTACTTGAAGACCAATGTGGATGTATTTCCCGGCAGTTGAAGCCCAGCCTACAATCGGAATGGATGCTGCAAAGCTAAAAGTGGCATTCACGCCATCCCCTTCAATCAGGTATATAACCCCATTTGTCAAATCACAAGGCTCCCCTGCGGCCGGAATAAGCCCGCATATATCCAAACCAGTATGCACCCAGCCAATAGACACATCATAAATAGCCTGCGCCCAAGCTTTAGTTTGGCACCAACCACCGCAGGGGTCTTTGAATCTTGGGTCAAACGCCCTCAAAACATTAAACCGTGTAAGTACTTCAAAGTATCCTTCCGTTCCTAATGCCGGTTCAAACTCGTTGGCCAGTACATATTCCAACTCGGCCTCCGTCCAGTCCGTCTTATCAAACCAGCCGTGCATTTGAAGGTTAATCGTGCTTTTTAATGCCTGTATCGAAGCAGCATTGGTTCCATTATCCTCGACAAAGGAAGACATGACCTCAAAAAAATCGGGATTGCGTATCAAGTAATCTCGTTTTTCCTGATCTAAACCATTCTTCCAGGAAAAATAGTGTATATCTATACATTGTTCAAAATCAATTGAAAGCGGATCGCAGCCAGCATTTGCAAATTCCCGCCAAAACAATTCCCAATCAGGATCTGAGTCAGCATATTCTCGCAACCAATAACAATGCAAGCGGTCATTAAAAAGCTCTCCAGGATAACCCCCACCAGAGGCAATACACTCACCATACGGATTTTCAGGCTGAATTTCGGTAATGCCTTCCCACCAGTTACCCGTTCCATCATTACAAATGAGTACCCACATGTAAACCAATTCGCCCCGTTCTTCAACGCTGACAACCCCATCCCCCCAGCAACGAATATCCAAACGACCAAACCAACGGTCTATATCTTCCCAAAGATCATCAAAGCCTCGATCAGGCCAAAGATCATCAAAAAAGTCACCCACATTTTCAAACATATCTTCCCATAAGTCCCAAAAATGTTCCCAATCAATAGGGTCGCCGCCAAAATCATAATCTTCGCCTTCGTAAACGGCCTCCCAAAAATCATCGTAATCCATGTCAAACGCCTCATGCTCATAATAACCGCTTTGTTGTGTTTGCTCCCACCAGTCTCTTACGTAGTTTTCCCACGATTCTTGTCCGAAAGGCAGCTGCTTGAAATCTTCATCAAACTCGTTGGGGGTGCCATCACGGTCGTGATCCAAATGTGGAGGCAGCAGGCCGGTCAGGTGTAGCTGATTTTGGTAGTTGTAAAAAGCTAGATAATGCCAAACACACCCCACTGGCGGATTGGGAGGCCCTGATGGCCCTCCACTCAATTGACTTTCATAGTTGCAAATACATTCAATAAGGGCTGCATCCTCTGAATCAAAGAGCAGTTTGTCAAATGTCTGCAACCAATTGGCATGAGCAAGTTTCTGTTCAATATTGGAAGTCGTTGTGTCCATCACCGTGGTCTTACTCACCGTGTTTATTACAAAATTATTTCCGTTTATTCCTGGCTTACGGAGTAGAGAAATAAAACTATTGACACGTTGATCAACCACAAAAGACATTGGTATTATGACAAAATCTTCATGGGTAGACTTGTCCGAATAAGCAAAAGCTTTATCCCATATTGGATAACCAGCCTTGCTGACAAGCTCCTCTACAAAATGGCTTATTTCATTGTCGGAGGCTATGCGATTAAACGATTCAATGAGCAAAGGGTGATAAGCATAGTTGTATGCTGTCCCTGATCGCCCCTGCACTTGCCCGGGCATTCTATTATCTAAGGAAAAAAAAGATTGTTCTGTTGGTGACCAGCTATGGACGTTGAAGCCCGACTGCTTTTTTGATCCAAATGTGCTAAAATCATCTGAAATTATTTTGTCTTTGTTACACCCAAAAAGCACAAAGAACAAAAAGGCCAAGCCAATGGCCCGGAGAGAAAAAGGTTGCATGATGTTATTAGGTTTAAAAAAGTGACGGAGTGATGACCCTGAAAACTGGTATTGTTGAGGTTTGCCTGGTTTTCAAAAGTCGAAGGCAAAAATAACATTGCGCATAAAATAAGGCATATTTGCCTATATTAAATTTTCGTTACCCCGCGATCATCGCCGGGTGAAACACACACGGCATCCTGAGGGACTAAAACGCTTCGGCGAGCACTTGCGCACCATGCGCAAGACACGTGGCTTGTCGCAGGAAGAGTTGGCACTCCGCGCCGACCTGGAGCTCAGCCAAATCAGCCGCATAGAGCGGGGTGTCATCAATACCAGCCTGAGTCAGGTGTTTGTCATCGCCGAAGCCCTGGAAGTCGATGTGATAGAGCTGTTCCACTTTGAACGGCTCAAATAATGCAATCTCCTCTCCTCAACTCCTCCTCTCCTCAACTCCTCAACTCCTCAACTCCTCCTCTCCTCCTCTCCTCAACTCCTCCTCTCCTCCTCTCCTCAACTCAAAACCGCCCTTCCCAAAAATCCATCACATCTTTTACCGTCGCCCCCGGATTTTCTTCCTGCGGCCAATGGCCCGTGTTTTGATAAATTTTTAGAAATGATCCGCGGATGCGGCGGTGAAACTCGTAGGCAAATTCGGGCGACAGGCGGGTGTCCTCGGCACCCCACAGGATGAGGGTGGGGCATTTTATTTGGTCGATCAGATCCACCGGCGGCCGGTTGTCGCGCACCTGCGCCCGATCGGTAAATGCCTTGCGGTTGCCGGGGCGGCGCAGGAAGTCGAAGTGCCGTTGCACCAGGGTGTCGGTTATTTTGCTGTCATCGGCATACACGTCCTCCAGCATCAGGCGAACGCCGCCCATGGGCGTAATTTTCCACAGCATCCGGTTCAGCACGGGGGCGCCAGCCCACCACAAGAGCGGATTGCTCCGGCGCTGTTCGAACCCGGGCGGATCAAGCAACACCAACTGCTGCACTTTTTGGGGGTATTCCGCAGCATAAAACCAGGCTACCTGGGCACCCAGCCCATTGCCAGCCAGGTAAAACGTTTTGATGTGGAGCGTATCGACCAATTGATTCAAAAAATTGGCATACATAAACAAGCTGTAGCTGCTTTGCGGGTGAGGGCCAGTAAGCCCGTAGCCGGGCAAGTCGACGGCTATGACGTGGTATCGCGCGTTTTTGAGGCTGTCCACCCAATCATTCCAGGTGGCCAACGAACTGTTCTCATCATGCAGCAGCAGCACGGTAGCGCGGGCTTTGGCCTGGCGGCCCTCCTCAGACACTGGCCACACGTCCCGCACGTGTACTTCCATGCCGTCTACGGATACAAAAGTGGATTCGGGTGTTGCATAGCGCCCGATTAAGTCAGCCAAATTTTGGTCGGGCCAATAATTCAGGTACAGCCAGCCTGTGATGCCCAGCAAAACGGCCCAGCGCAGCACCCGAGACAAGCGGACGTGACCCAGCAGGGCCAAAAATCCCGGTCGTTTGGCCGGACGCCCTTCAGCGGAATATTCAGGTTCGATCACTCACGTCAGCTTGAATGAATGAAGCAATAAGGGTGCACACCGCTGCAAGGCCAAAACCGCCGAGCGCGCTTAGCCCGATTTGCAGTACCACCGGCCCGAGCGGCATGCTCATGCCTTCTTTCTCTAAATAGGCGAGTTGTTCGCGAATTTTGGCCGAAGCGGCCGGGTCGCCTGTGCCTGCTTCCAACTGGTTGCGCAAATAGGTAATTTGTTGGGCCGCTTCAGCCTGCAGCAACCCGGGATCGGCCAAATGAAGGGTGTAGTAAAACAGCCAGTAAAGGACATTGCCGACCACAAACGCCAGAAAAGGCGTGCGCACCCGCTCCCGGAACGTGCGGTGTTGACCGTACCGGCGGTCGTCGGCCACCGCAGCAAAAAGCAGCACCACTCCATACAGGAGCAGTGCTGCCCATTGAAAGCCCGGATGCAAAAAGCAAGACAGGCAAAAAGCGTACAACGACGCAAAATAAATGACGACCAATGCCCCGACGAGGAGGCCGTAACGAACACCGATGGATTGCATTGGGCAAAGGTAATCGCTACAAAGTTTTTGGCGCGTCGCGTTTCATGATGGCACCCGCAATGAGGCCGATCAGGAATCCCATGAACACGCCGTTGATCAAACCGCCGACAAGTTGGGCAACAGGGTTAAACATATAGCCCACGAATCCCATAGCCTGCTCAATCTGGTCTTCGGCCATGCCCATTTCTTCATACTGTTCCACGATGGCGCTGCGCATTTGATCGGCCCATCCCGGATTGATCACCAACACATGCAACAGCATGTACACACCGGTAACGAGGCCTGCAATCAAGCCTACGGTGGTGCCCATGCCCATACCGCGTCCGAGCGAAATGAAGCCGCCCAATTCCTGGTCGCGGTGCTGTTTGATGGCCATCACGACGCACCACACGGCGATGCCAAAACCCAAAATGCCATAGACAAATTTCAGCGCGATATTGGTGTCCGGCAGGCTCGGGTCTGTGTTGGTCAAAAAGGCAACAAGGGTTAAAAGGATGCCTGTTCCGCCCCAGATAAGGCCATATCGGAGGCCGGTTGGCCACATGGATACGTTTTTGGGGTTAGGGGCATTGTTGACAAAGTCCAAGTTTTCCATTCAAGAAAGGGTTTTTAGTGAACAAAGGATGTTAAATGTCGGGTAAAGCTAATGCCCTTTTGCGAACTTTGCCCCCGGAAAATCGTTGTATGGTTTCCGTTTTTATACGAATGCATGTCTGAGCCAGTCCAAAAATTTAATTTTCCCCTTTTTCGCAAAGTGATGTCCATGGTGGTGCCTTACAGGCTCACCTTTATCCTCACAGCGTTCCTTACGTTGGTTTTGGGTCCATTGGCGGTGTTGCGGCCCCGCATGATCCAGCAGATGGTGGACGATTACGTGGTATCGGGCAATGTGCAGGGCATGACGTATTTAGCCGCCATCATTGTCGGGGTGCTGTTGCTGGAGGTATTGCTGCGCTACTTGTTTATTTACCATGCCGATTGGCTTGGGCAGGCGGTTATCCGCGATTTGCGCGTCAAGGTGTTTCGCCACATCTCCAACCTCAACTTGAGTTACTTTGACCGAACACCCATCGGGCAAAGCACCACGCGCACCATCAACGACATAGAGGCCATCAATACGGTTTTTTCGGAAGGCAGCATCACCATCATTGCCGATGTGGTGACCCTGCTCGCGGTCATGACCATGATGTTTTTCACCTCCTGGAAATTGACTTTTGTGGTGCTTTCGGTGTTCCCGTTGCTCATTTGGGGCAGTTACCAGTTTAAAGAAAGTGTGCGCAAGAGCTATGAAAAAGTGCGTACCCACATCGCTACGATGAACTCGTTTTTGCAAGAGCGCATCAGTGGCATGCGCATCGTGCAGATATTCAATGCAGAAGCTCGGGAGGCCGAAAAATTTAAAAAGATAAACGACGACTACACGGCCGCCAACCTGCGTTCTATTCTGGCCTATGCGATATTTTTTCCGGTGGTCGACATCATTTCCGCCCTGTCACTCGGCCTCATGGTGTGGTACGGTGCCCGCGGGGTGTTGCTGGAAGAAGTGAGCATTGGCACTTTGGTGGCATTTCCGCTGTACATCACCATGTTGTACCGCCCGATTCGGATGCTGGCCGACAAATTCAACACCTTGCAAATGGGCCTGATTGCTGCGGAACGGGTGTTTAAAGTGCTCGAAAGCACCAATGAAATGCCCAATCACGGCACATTGAAGCCTGCACACATGGCCGGAGAGATCGTTTTCGACAAAGTCTGGTTTGCGTACAACAACGGGGCCATTCCGGATGAAGCCGTTTTAAAAGGTGTCGATTTCCGCATTGAGCCGGGCGAAACCCTTGCCATTGTGGGCAGCACGGGCAGCGGCAAAACCACCATCATCAGTTTGCTCAACCGGTTTTACGAGATTCAGCAAGGGCACATCCGGATAGACGGGCACGATTTGCGCGAATATGAACTCCACGCCATGCGCCGACGCATTGCCGTAGTGCTTCAGGATGTGTTTCTGTTTTCGGGCTCCGTGATGGAAAACATCACCCTGCGCGACCCAAACATTACCGAGGCAGAGGTGGTGGAAGCTGCCAAACTCATTGGGGCACACCCGTTTATCGAGAGGCTGCCCGGTGGCTACCAGTATCAGGTGATGGAGCGCGGTGCTACACTCTCTATGGGCCAACGGCAGCTCATTTCTTTCGTACGGGCACTGGTTTTTGATCCTGATATTCTCATATTAGATGAGGCTACTTCTTCCATTGACCCGGAGACAGAGGGTGTTATCCAGCACGCTATTGAAACGCTCATTGAACGCCGTACCAGCATCATCATCGCACACCGGCTGAGTACCATCCGCCACGCCGACAATATTTTGGTGTTGCACAAAGGAGAAGTGCAAGAGTTTGGGCCCCACGAACAACTGCTCGCCATAGAAAACGGACATTTCCGCGAGCTCTACGAAAAGCAGTTTGTAAACGGCGTGGAGAGCGTTTGATGGACAAACACACCAAGCCCATGGAACGCCTTTGAGCAGTTCAAAACCTGACCTGTATCAGTTTAGCGACACATTGATGATCGTGCCTGTGTGAATTTTAGTGATTTCATCGAACCGAACCCGCTTTTGTTGTTCGCCTAACAAAAGCAACACATAAGGAAGCTCGAAGTTAAATACCAATGCTTTGCGGCCGTGGTATGCCACGGTTTCGCCGATGTAAATGAAGTTTTCCATACGATTAGATTTCAAAAATTGGGCCAACCCGTGTGTGTTTGCCACGCAGGTTTAACAACTTCGAGGCTGTATAGTATCATTCAGGCCTCCAATAGCCATTTATAGCACCGGTGCGCCGCTCACCCATGCCTCGTAATTTCCCGGGGTAGCCACTGCAAACCCTGCCTCGGGGTATGCTTTGGCAAAAGCTGCGGGCACCTTGGCTGTTTCATCCTTCCATTTACACTCGAAGGCCATGATCTGGCGATTGCGCACTTCCACGAGGTCTATCTCCTGCTGGTCGTACGTACGCCAGAAATAGCTTTCGGGCGGGTTGCCTTGGTAGTGGTTGTGTTTAAAGCGTTCGTTGACAAAGTGTTGCTGCCAAAGTACGCCGCGGTCGTTGCGCAGCGCAAGCGGACTGAAATCGTTGAGCAGGGCGTTGCGAATGCCGTTATCGTAAAAATACCAGTGTTTGCTTTTAACCACTTCTTTGCGCAAGTTGCCGCTGAAGCCGCTTCGGCCGTAGACAACAAAAACTTTAGAGAGCAAGTCTAAGTAGCGGTCAACGGTGTTTCGGCTCATGCCTAATTGCCGGCCCAATTCGTCGAGCGACACTTCAGCACCGATCTGATGCGCCAATAACACCAGCAGTTCCCGGAGTTTTTGGGCGTTGCGGATGTTTTCAAAGGCCAGGATATCTTTCAGCAGGTAGGTGTTAACCATGTCTTTGAGATAGGTTTCTTTTTGGGCAGCGCTTTGTAATTTTGATAGCTCCGGATAGTTTCCAAAAATGAGTTTGTCTTCGAACAGTTGTCGGGTTTGCAATGGATCTTCCTGCTGTTTCCATTCGGCATAACACAACGGGAAGATCAAGAACACGGTGGCGCGTCCCACCAACGGTTCGCCCATCTGCACCAAGTCGAAAGCGGAAGAACCCGTCAGAATGATGTGCAACGGCTCAATGGTATCCACCATAAGCTTGGCCTTCCTGGCAATGTCGGGTATGTACTGCGCTTCATCAATAATCAGCAGACCTCTGCCAGCCATCAGTCGTCTGTAATTGGCCTCAGAGCGGTACTCGAGCAAGGCCGCTGCGTCCATGTCCTCCCCGTTAAGCCAAACCGCATTGTCCATTCGCGGCTGGTAAATGGCGCGCAAAAGCTCAGTTTTTCCTGTTCGTCGGGCACCCAACAGCAACGTTATCTTTTGCCGATTCAGCACTGATTCTATTTGCGGCTGAAGGATTCGTTTGAGCATACGGTGTAATTTTACCGGCAAGATACGAATTCCGTCAGTTTACTGACGGAATTCGTGTAAATTCGTTCAACAAACTGACGGAATTAACAATTTCCTGTTTGATTTACAGCCCTGACTGCAGAGCGGTCAAGTAGCCCTCATCATCCAGCACATCCACTTCATCAAGTCCAGACATCGTTTCCGGCACGGCTTGTTGCAAACGGCACCAAGTGCAATCGGGTTTGCCGCAGCCGGTATCGAATGCCTTGGCTTGTATGTTGGCGTATACGTCACCGATGAGTTGTTCCACCAGCGCCAGGTCTTCGTTTTGGTACACAATGGTTTTGTGCATCAATTGGTCGGTGCGCACATCGGGCTCTATCCAGGCAATGCTGCCTTCCTGAATGTGTGCGCCTGGATACATGTTGGATGCCCGCAGCAAAGTGGCGTAAAACACCAATTGCCTCCAAAACTCGCCACCGTGCGGATTTTTCTCTGATGGGGCCTGCACTTTTTTGGGATCTGGCCGACCGGTTTTGAAGTCTATTAGCGCCAGCGACTCGTCTGCGAGCCATTCGATGCGGTCAATGGCACCGGTGAGCGGAACGCCGTTGAGTACACACCGGTCTATGCGGCGCTCCACCACGGCTTTGGTATTCCAGGCAGGCGAACGCTCCTGGTGGAAGCGGCTCAAAAGTCCCTTGCCCGTGGCAACTTGTTGCGCCAGGCTGTCGGGCGCAAAAAAGCCGCGGCGGCGCTTCATCTCGGCCTCAAAATCGAGCAGCAGGGCATCAGCTGCGCTGCCCGCCGGTTGACGCAGGAAGTAATGTTGCAGCGCTGCATGTACAGCTTGTCCAAACGCAGCAGCGGGCCGCATGGCCGCCGGAACGCGCAAAATATCTTCGTAGTAAAAAGCAACCGGGCAACGCAAATAGCGGTTGAGAGCCGTAATGCTCAGCGTGTATTGTTCCAGGCGTCGATCCAACCACGGGCTCTCCGGAATATGGATCATGGGTTGAGTTGCGTGTTGCAGCAGGGTATGCTGGGCGGCAAGCGCCGCTGCGGGGTCGGGCGGTACAAATTGGGTTGGCAGGCCGGTTTCGTCCAAAAAACGAGTGCGCTCAATGGCTTTGCCGAGTCCGTCGTGGCGGCTGTGCGACAGGTATAGTCCTTTGCGGGCGCGGGTCATGGCCACGTAAAACAACCGGCGCCGGGCTTCCATGCCGTCTTCCTCTCCGCTGGGCAACAGGTTATCGGGTAATGAAAACCGCGCGCCGCGCTGTTTGGCGGAGGGCTCCCAGGCGTCGGCGCTGCAATCGGGCATAAACACGTGGTCAAACTCCAGTCCTTTGGCCGCGTGCGCGGTGAGCAGGTGCACGCCTTCGCGGGGCTGTATGCTGTTTTGCATGGGCAGTTCCAGCCGGTTTTCCAGCATGCGCTCAATGGTGTGCAACAATTCGGGCAGCCGCAAACCCGGACGGCGCATGCCCTCGGCGGCTACAAACGCCTCGAAGGTGCTGAGTGCCTGCAACAGCCACACGCGGTCGGGGTGCCTGAGGACGTAAGCCAGCAAACCGCTTTGGGTCCACACAGCAGACAACAGCACCGACAGCGAATCGACGGTGCTTTGAGCAATCCAGTTTTCGAGTTGACGGCCCGCTTCCAGCAGGCGGTCGGCGTGGCGAACCCCTGCGTCGGCGAGGTGTTCAGGCGACTGGAGCAAGAGGCGCCATTTGAGGTCGCGCGGTGCCTCGGTGCTTTCCTGCCGGTACAGTGCAATCAGGGCCAGGTCGATGGGTGGAATGTTCCAGTACGGCGCGTGCAACAACCGGAACAACAAGCCTTCGCCGTCGAACGGACGTGTTGTTTCCACTTTCAGGTATTGCAACAGCTCCAGAAATTGCTCTATCAGCGGCAATTGCAACACATCCGTTTGCCGCCGCAACTGGGTGGGCAATTGTTTTTGTTGCAACAGGCGCTGGAGCGGCTCGCCTTGCTTGTGGCGGGTGTACAGCACGGCGATGTGTTCGGGGGCCGTTCCGTGTGCCACCAGGGCCTCAATTTGATTGGCCACGGCACTCCATTCGTGCAGGCGGTTTTCGTAATTGTACAACTGGAGGTCGGCGGCATCGGCTGTTTGCGACAGCAGGTTTTTTTCGATGGGGGTGGGCAGGCGCAATACGGCTCGGAGCTGGTTGTGGCCAATGAGCCGTCCGGCAGCATTGAGTATGTTTTGTCCGGAGCGGTAATTGCGCACCAATACCTGTGGCGGTTGGTTGGGGCTATAATGCTGTTGGAAATCGAGGAGATTTTGCAGTCGGGCACCCTGAAACTCGAATACGCTCTGGTCGTCGTCGCCCACAATGAACACATTAGGTGCCTCCCAATAGTCGATGAGCTGTTGAAGGATGCGAAATTGTGCGCCGTTGGTATCCTGGTATTCATCGACGAGGATGTACAGAAACCGTTCCTGATAAGTACGCAAGAGGCCTTCGTGCCGGTCGAAGGCTTCGATGACCCAAAGGAGCATGTCGTCGTACTCGTACCGAAATGCTTTTTCCAGGGTAGATTCGTAATCGGGATACAGGCGCACAGCGGCGCGCAGGCGCTCCATTTGTTGGAGGACGGCTTCTATTTGTTTGGTTTTGGGTTCGCCTTTTTTGCCGTATTTAGAGTTTGTTTTGTAGATAAAATTTGGATGCCGTTCGAGGTTTGTGACAAATGCGTCGATGTGTTGTTCGACCCAATTGGTTTTCCAGCCCTCTTTTTTCATGACGGCAAACAAGTCTCGCAGTTGTGATTCAAATGCAAACGGGTCTTTGCGCAATGCACGCAGCGGATGGTCGAGGGGTTGGTCGAGGAGGAGCTGCCGCACCAGGTCTATGCGCTCCAGATCGGTGATGAGGCTGAGGTGCGGGTTGCCAAAATAGGCTAAGTTGTCCTGAATGACGCGGTTGCAAAAACTGTGGAAAGTGGAAATGGATACCCGGTGCGCTTCGGGGCCAATGAGTTGGAGCAAGCGCTGCCGCATGGCATGTGCGCCTGCGTCGCTGAAGGTGAGGCATAGTATGGATGCGGCGGGGGTGTCGGTTTCCAGCAAAATACGGCCGATTCGGGCGGCGAGTACTTGTGTTTTGCCGGTGCCGGGGCCAGCCACCACCATAAGCGGGCCGTCGAGCTGATCGACAGCCTGGCGTTGCTCTGGATTGAGGGTTTGGTAAAACGCCTCAAAGGCAGCGTGTAGGGCCTGTGGGGAGGTGCCTTGCATGTGGCGCTTGGGCTACGGTGCAATAGACTGGCACAGTTCGACGAGGATGCCGTTGGCAGACCTGGGATGCAGAAAAACAACCCACTTGTTGTCGGCACCGCGTTTGGGTTCACGGTTCAGCGGAACAAAACCTTCTTTTTCAAGGCGTTCAAGTTCGACGCGGATGTCGTCTACTTCAAATGCGATGTGGTGTATGCCTTCGCCACGCTTGTCGATGTATTTGGCAATGGCGCTTTCGGGGTCGGTTGCTTCCAGGAGTTCGAGTTTGCTTTCGCCGATGTGAAAAAAAGAAGTGGCCACATGCTCACTGTCCACCGTTTCCACCTTGTAATGGGTTTCGCCGAGCAATTTACGGATGAGTTCATTGCTTTCGGACATGTTTTTGACGGCGATGCCAATGTGGTCGATGCGGCGCATAGCGGTTTATTTTTGTTTGATCCAAATGTCGCGCTCTCCGGTCAATTTTTGCAAATCAAATATTTGCTGTTGCACCTCTCCGATCTCTTTGTATGCAAACTGTACACCTACTTGAAAACCGTTTTTTTGCGTGTAGTACACATCATAGCCATTTTCAACGAGTTGGGCCTTTAAGCGGTCGGCATTTTCTTTTTCCTGGAGGGTAGCGACGACCAAAATACATGTTTTGCCTTTGTCCGGTGGTGGTGTATTGACGAGCGGCTCGCGGTTGGTGCTTTTTTTGATTTCCGGTGTGGAGGCAGACGGTGCAGGTATTTCCTTTTTGAGCTCCTGCCCGGGCAATTCTATTGGCATAGTGGCGGATTCTTCTTCCAGCGTAATGGACTCATCTGAAGTTGTTTGCGGCGGCAACACCTCCGAGTTTTCGCCTTGCGAAAAAATATCCGGAATTTGCAGGTGTTGTTGTTTTAACCACCAGAAGCCGCCTATACCGGCGGCGCATAGCAGCAGTATAACACCCAGCGCGCCCATCCATCGGTTCCGGGGTTTACTTGGCGGCGTTTTGCGTATGGTGGGTGCAGGAGACTGGTGGTCACTCACTTCCCGTGATTGATTCAATGGCGCAAACTGAATGGGCGGCAGCCCAAACGAGTCTGTATTAAAATTGGTAGAATCGGGCAGAAACTGCACCTTTTGTACGTAATTTTTGTACATACGGCCAATGCCGGGAAGGGAAACGATTTCCCGTTGATTGAGTCTTTTTTGAAGCTGGTCTATCCATGCGTACACTACCTCTACGGCTTCGGGCTTGCTGAGGTGATGCGTTTGTGCAATGTCTGCCACCAAAAGTCCATCGTCGGCCACAATGGCGTCATTAAACGACAATAAACGGGTAGGCGGACTCATGGTACCGCTTGCTGCATCAACACGGGCGCTTTTCCTGCTGGCGATGAATGCGCCAAAAGTGGGTAGCACCAGGGTATCGTGCAGGAAAATCAATTTTTCGATGTGGGACGGAACGTCAATGGGCATTACGTCGTCGGATTTTGGGCTTTCCAGCCATGCAATGGATTCAAAAGAAAAGTCTGTCATGTCTACTTGGCACAAATTTACGAAAAATCAGAGCTAATATTGCCCCTTTATTCTCAAATATAGTCAAAATACGGGCCAAAAAGCTTAAAAGCGCTTATTATCGGCTTGCAATAGCCCATTTTGCCCTATTTTTGGCGAGACCACAAGTAAACAACATAGATGGATGAAGTAAAAAGCTTTTTTAAATCTGCTTTTTCAGTCGATAATGTGATCTTCGGGTTTGATGATGGCGACTTGAAAGTGCTCCTGATCCAGCGTGGTGCCGAACCATTTAGTGGTAAATGGGCCTTGCCTGGGGATCTGGTGTATCCCAACGAAGACTTGGATACGGCTGCCCAGCGGGTGCTGGAACAACTGACCGGATTGCGCCGGGTGTATCTGGAACAGGTGCGTACGTTTGGCGCTGTAAACCGGCATCCCATTGGTCGGGTAATCACAGTCGCATATTATTCGTTGATAAAAATCAGCGATTTTACCGTAACGCCTGCGTCTTTTGCCCAAACGGCCAGGTGGCATGCCGTCAATAAAGTGGGTTACCTGGCTTTTGACCACAACGACATCCTTAAGGCTTGCCTGCGCCAACTCAAATTGAAAGTACGCATGGCACCCATCGGCTTTGAGTTGTTGCCCCCCAAATTTACCCTTACCGCACTGCAACACCTGTACGAGGCCATTTTGGACACCGATTTGGATAAACGCAATTTCAGAAAGAAAATACTGTCGACTAACCTCTTGTATGACCTCAATGAGGTGCAGGAGGGCGTAGCCCATCGCCCGGCAAAACTGTATCGGTTTGACCACCACAAGTACCATCAGTTGGTGTCGGATGGGTATGTGTTTGATTTGTGAAGTGGATTTGTTTATTTGTTTAAAAGGAGTTTAATGGTTTGGGTTTGTTTTGGGAGTTGTACTTCAATGGCGTAAATGCCATTAGGCCAGTTGGCGGTTTGGATGGCCGCAGCGGGTCCGTTTGCCAAACCGCTGGCTATTCGTTTGCCTCGCATGTCGACTGCGTTCCAGATAAAGGACTCATAAACGCCGGTTTGTATCCAAACCTGATCTTGTGCAGGGTTGGGCCAAAGGTTGATTGCAAAAGGCGTCTGGGGAGATGGCGCTGAAGTAGTCATGGTGCAATCTACCAGTGTGGTTTCATAAAAATTCAGACCGCCGCGCCGATTGCCGACCACCAGGTCCAACAAACCGTCGTTGTTCAGGTCGGCCACTGTGGGGTGGCTGCGGTTGCCTTCGTCCAGGTTGCCCCATGTGCCGGAAACCAACGGGAAAGGCTGTTCGCTCGCAACGACGTCGCTGTACAATTCCATTTGTCCGCCCTGTGTCCCGGTGAGCAGCCACAACGCCCCGTCTGGTTGCGGAATAAAAACCGGAACGCTGAAGCCAACCGATTCGGGAAACACACGGGCGTCTATATCACCCAACTTTTGAATGGTGGGCAAGGGTTCAAATGCCGGATTGGTAAGCGTGCCTTTGTTTTCGAAATAGTTGATGTTTCCGTTGCGCTCACCGATGATCAGGTCATTCAGCCCGTCTTTATTGAGGTCATATAAATAAGGTGTAGCGGAAAGGCCCACATCAATATCGTACCACATCGGATTCGGATCCCTGCTGAGGTTCATGGGTGCACCTGGCCCGGCGTTGTTGCGGTAGCAGTACAGGACGCCGAGGTTGATGCCCACCACGAGGTCAAGGTCGCCATCGCCATCGATGTCCCCAAAAGCAGGAGCAAAATCAAACTCGTCGGGAGCAAATGCCGACAAACCCAGCCAATCGGAATCAATCAGGGCAAATGCGGGCTGTGTAAGCGTGCCGGTATTCAGAAACAGGTACAAGCTTCCCACGGTGTTGCCGCCAGTGGTGTAATAGCCATTGTTGCCCACCACAAGATCCTTCAGCCCGTCGGCATTGACATCCACAAAAACCGGGTGGCTGGAGGTGCCCAGGTCGATGGTTTGATCGATCAAAAAACGCTGGGTCTGGAGTTCAAAGGTGTGTCCGGTGGCAGTCGTGTTGGCGTAGAACCACATGTTGTTTCGGTCTTCGCCCGTGGTAGGGTTGTTTACAGCGGCCAGCATGTCCTTCCGACCGTCATTGTTCAAGTCTAAGTAGTAACCGGCCACGAAAATGGGCAGGAAAACGGGTTCATCATATGTGGGGAAAGTGGTGTCTTGTGAGGTCAGCCAGGCCTGTTGTGGGGTGCCGCCGTTGGTGAGCATGGCAAGACAGGGAAAGTTGATGTTGCCCATGACGATGTCTTTGTCGCCGTCGCCTTCCTGATCATACAACATGATGGATGCGCCCGGGTGGCGGTTTTTTCGATCTTCCTCCGGATCAGGATCCGTAAGGGGCGTGGCGCACACCTGGGGGTCGGGGCTCAGGTTGGCCCGACAAGGCTCCAGGCCGTTTTCAAAAATGCGGCCCCAACACCGGTCTTCAAGCACAAAATGCAGGCTGTCTACCCCAAAACCTGATTCCACCGATGTATTGCGCATCCAGAACATGCTGGTGCTGTTGCCCGCCTCAAAAGCCACAATGTCGAGGTCGCCGTCGCCATCCACATCCTCAATGCCGGGCACATCGGAACGAGCGATGACCATGTTGTTCCAAAAACCGGACTGGTCTTTGTCGGGGTAGTATATGTACAACGGATCACACACCGCGCAATTAGCAGGATAGCTGAAGTAAAAAGGCTTGAACAGCAACTGGTTGTTTTCATAAAACCCCTCGTATACCTGCATTTCCTGGGTGCCTGCCTTGTGAGAGGCGCAGAAGATGTCTACTGCACCGTCCTGGTTAAAATCGCGCAGGACAACATAATCGTTTAAGACGGGGAACTGGCAGGCATATTCGGGCGCAAAGCGAAATGGATTTTGGTTCTGATCGCCATTGTTGAGATAGGTCATGACCACAAAACCCGCTCGGTCGAACAGTACAAGGTCCAGCAGTCCGTCGTTGTTGAGGTCGGCCTGCGAGGCTTGTGGTGCATTGATGCCGCCGGTAAACGGGTCTTTAAGGCCAAGCCCGTTGATGTTTACCGGCGCTTGCAGGCGCTTGAACTGGAGCATTTGTGCTTGTATGCCGGTGCTGGTCAGCGACAACAAAATGCAAAAGAATGTGGATCGCATGGTATAAAAATCGTATTTTGCAAAAGCGTTGTTGTATGAATCCAATGGCCAAAGCTATCCCGTGAGATTTACTCCCTTAAGCGGTTGCTTTTCTGGGTTTTGATATGGCTATACTGATGGCTGTCATCATGTTCAACGCCTTTATTTTTAGGTTGCATTCTTACCAACTTTTGATGACTTCATCAGCAAAATAAAGGGTAATGTCCCCTTGCTTGGTCAAGGCTTTGTTGTATTCCGAACAGTTTGTAACCTGATATTTTTCTTTCGGATTTGCTACGGGTATTTCGCTTGACTTGCTTACCTTTGTCATACGGATAGGAGTTATGCGTGGTTTTTTTTCGACCATCAAAGTTACGTATCCTGCGCATCTTTTTTTCAACTATTCATGCAACAACGCCGTTTTTTTATGAAAATATCAATCAATCATTTCATGCTGTTAACCGTGTTGTTATATGCGAACCTTCAAGTTGCCCACGGTCAACTAACTGGTAATGCAAGTGCCAGTTTCGAATGTGAAGTCGTCATAGACATTTACAATGGATTCTATGATTGGCAAGGCTCAGGCACTTCCTTTTCAGGGGGACAAAAGCTATCTACCGGCGATAAACAAAATATCGGTGCAGTTACTGTTGCAAATTTGAATGATACAGATGGAGACGGCATTAGCGATAATACGGATAATACTGTAGTATCTGGAAGTTCTGGGCGCAATGAAATTGACCTTATGAAGATTGAAGTGCGAAAGAAAAACCCATCCGCTGTCTTATCCGGCAATGTAACTGTAAACGTTGTTTCAGGTAATGTGAAATTATGGGCAAACTCTACCAAAGTGATGCCAGTAACCTTAACTGGAGGCTCAGTGACTTTCCCAGCTTCTCAATTGCCAAAAGTTTATTACATAGAAGCAGTCGGAGTAAGCGCATCTCTTAGGGATATAAAAATACAAGCCTCTTTTAACGGCAATACGGATTATGTTGTGGCAACGGCAGTATGGTTGACCAACACCAATACCTGGAACAGCAACACCAGTACACCTATTCCAGGATCTGCATCGCTACCAGACTGTGACTGGCTAGGACTGGTCAGCTCTATTAACTATAGATGGATTTCAGCTTCAACTAATCAACGCTATGGATTCGGCCCCTTTTATAGTGGTACTAATCACCCTTTAAGTTCCACCTTAGGTTCCAACAACAAAGAGAATGGCGGGCGAATCATGTTCGAGTTTACCATTTCGCCGCCGGGTGCCGACCAGTTAGTCTCTGTAGATGTTACAAGACAAAGAAAGAATAGAAGTTATACGATATCTGAATGGTTCCAATCGCCATTGTCTATTAACTCAACAGATTTTCCTTGGGAAGGCAGTGATGACAATGAAATGCCGAATGATGATACGAACCAAATATTGGATGAGGATAATGGTATTACTAATAATAAAGTATACTCTGCAGATAGGCCAGCGTCTTTCATTATCGAACAACGCCAAATCGGGTTCAAATTGTCCAAAATAACATTTTTTGAGTTTGTAAGGGTGGGCGTAAAGGGTAATTTAAATATGCCTAATAATCTTAACGCTCTTAGGGGAAGCAGAGGCTCCGATAAAACGGCCTGGCATTGTGTGTATTACTTCAGAAGGGGTAGTGATATGTTCAAACTCACTGCAGATAACCAATCCTCATCACCCAACGAGCCACAAAAATCCCCTGGGTTCAAAGGCGATGGCTCTATTGCAATTAATGTTGCCTCATCATCACCTACCGAGTTTTACAGCGTTATGTATGCCGAAGATTTTAACGAGTGGCTGATATGCGACTTTGATGGGGATTGCTTTAACATATCTGCCAACCCCAATGGTACATCTTGGACATTTAATCAAAATGGTTTGAACATTGAAATTCTGCAAGGCACTATGCCATTTGAAACAGACGACACATGGTTGTTCAATGTTTTCAATAGTAGCAGCAAACTCAACGACATCAATACTGGTTCATATGATGTAACGACAAATCCATAAATTTTTACAAAATGCCTATCAAAGAAATTATTTTTTCACTATTGTTTTTTATCGCTTTTTGCATGCATGGAACTTCCCAGGAAGATAGCCTCAACATATGGGTTAGGGAAATCAGGAAACCCGAACTGACCGCATCAGAGAAAAAAGTGATTGGGCAAAAAATCATGACTATTCAACAGAAGCGATACCGTGCCGCAGTTGAAAAGCAGGAAAAAGAAGCAGTAGAAAACTATTTATGGATGGATAGTCTTGCATCACTGCCGCCTTTTTTCAATGAGGTAAACGATTCTATTCTTATTGCACTTTCTTTCGTTGCACAGGATATTGACACGAGAAAAGACGTGAGATTGAATGCACTCAGGAAAATAGCATCACTGAATACGCCCGAAGCAGATTTATTTTTATTAGACAAGATGTCAGACATCATGCATCTTGAATATGCTACGGGTGCTGACGGCGAATTGAATGCAAACTATCCCTGTTTTGCTCTAATTGTATCCAAAGCCCTTAATAATTGGGGTATGATAACACCAATATTCGTAACTCTTCACAGTGTAAAAACCGAAGATGAATTGTTGTTACTCGCTTACCTCCTCGAAGCGATTTCGGATGGGGCGACCGCCCTTAGAATCGTTGACTTCCATCTCGATAAGGAATCAGGAAATGATTTATTTTCTAATAACTTGAATAAAATCAAACAATTGATTCAACAAAAATAAATCCAATGAAAAATGTAATCTTTTTCTTAAGCTTTTTGTTTGCAAGTCTGCATACCAGCACTGCCTTTTCAGTTGATGTCGATTTCTCCATTACCCACATTCTCGGCTCCACGCCGGGTAGTATTGGAGTAACAGTCAATAGCTTCAACATCCCTCCATTTTCTATTACTATTATTGGACCAAGTACGAATACAACAATAAACATATCCACTAATTCCCACACTTTCCCGATTACTTTGAAAGGTGAATACTGCATTACCGTTACCAACAGTTTGGGATGTGTTGCAACCAAATGTATGATGGTGAAAAAGTGTACAATCTCCTCTACATGGGGTTCTGTCATCTGCTTTGCAGAACCTGGGCCTGGGCCAGGGAGTGATGTTTTTGCTTTGGGCACAGGGAATACCGGAGAGGCAAATACAGGTGTTAATGATTTTAGCTATGATATACTTTCCCATTCTACAATCTCTGACCTCACTTTTGATTCTATCATGGTAACGATTGGTGCTGTCTCTAATCAAATTCTCTCGACAGGCTCAAGCCCTTACTTAGTTGACAGTCAAAATGAAATTTTATCCGATGCCGACTTTATATTCAAATTTAACTCTATCGGAAAAATTGCCTGGGTATATTATAAAAACAGACTCACTGATGAATGGGATGGAGGGAGCAGGTCAAAATCAGAAAACAAGCTGACAGAAACTGTGGAAGGAAATGATATTGGTTTAAGAATATTTCCAAACCCAGCCTCCGACATATTGTTTGTAAATATCCCGCAATCAGAAGAGCTTGGAAATGAAAAATTTGAGTTCACCATTTGTAGCATTTATGGAGTCGAACTTCAGAGGTACAACCTGACAACGGATATGAACAGCCACAATTATTCCGTGCCCGTAAAAGGAATCGCGTCAGGTACATACATTGCCAAGGTCATTCGAAACCGACAAATTTTATATTCGACACTTATTATACTACAAAGATAAAATAGCATTTACCTCATCATTATGCTCAACGAAAAGCAGGTTGAACATAAAATTCTATCGCAGCAAAAAGTTTTGCAAAAAATGAACACCCAAAATTAGATATTTATTACGGATCGCTTTTGACAAACAGTTTATCCGTCTGATTTAGACCAAAATAAAACGCCAATGTTTTACACATTTAACGGCTATCGGCCTGTAGTGGCAGAAAGTGCATTTGTACACCCACAAGCCACGGTAACTGGAAACGTGGTGATCGGGGAGGATGTTTACATAGGTCCGGGTGCCGCCATTCGGGGCGACTGGGGGCGCGTCATCATCGAAAATGGCTGCAATGTGCAGGAAAACTGCACGATCCACATGTTTCCCGGATTGACCGTACACCTGCACGAAGGCGCGCACATAGGCCACGGCGCGGTGGTGCACGGTGCCACCATTGGCCGCAACTGCCTGGTGGGCATGAACGCCGTGCTGATGGATGAAGTGGAACTTGGCGACGAATGCATTATCGGGGCCTTGTGCTTCATCAAGGCAGGCGAAAAAATACCGCGCCGGAGTTTGGTGGTGGGCAACCCGGGCAAAATCATCCGCGAAGTAGACGACGACATGATCGCCTGGAAAACCAAAGGCACCCAACTGTATCAACAACTACCAGCGGAATGCTATGCATCTCTGCGGCCATGCGAACCCCTGCGCGTAGCACCAAAACACCAGCCAGAAGCTCCCGACACCTTGTATGCCCCCTGGCTGAAGTCAAAGAAAACTTAAAAAAATCGAGTCTGCTAGTTGCTAAAAATATTTTACGGGTATTATCTTTGCGACCGCTTTTTGAAAAGCACATTACCAGCCAGATTAGCTCAGCGGTAGAGCAGCTGATTCGTAATCAGCAGGTCGTGGGTTCAAATCCCATGTCTGGCTCTACCCATTTCAGATTTTCGATTTCAGATTTCGGGATGTAGCGCAGATGGTAGCGCGCGTCGTTCGGGACGACGAGGTCGCTGGTTCGAATCCAGTCATCCCGACTTTCTTGGACAACTGATTTTCTATAATTTCAATAATGTCCCGGCACTTGGATCGATCAAGCAGTATTTTATGTGTAGTGTTATAAGTGATATTTGCTACAATACAAAAATTTTTTCCCAAATCCCAAACCCGAAATCTCATGTTAGTTGACACCCACGCACACCTGTACTCCAGAAAATTCGACCATGATCGGGCCGACATGATCAGCCGGGCCATAGAGGCCGGAGTAGAGCGCATGTATTTGCCCAACATTGATTCGGAATCGGTAGAGGCCATGTTGGCGTTGGAAGGGGCGTATCCGGAGCATTGTTTTGCCATGATGGGGCTGCATCCGTGTTCGGTTCAGCCCGACACCTGGGAGCGGGAATTAGACTTGGTCGAAAAGGCGCTTCAGGAGCGCAACTGGGCCGGGGTGGGGGAGACCGGCATAGATTTACATTGGGACAAAACGACGTTGCCATTACAGCAGCGGGCATTTACCAAACAGATTGAATGGGCAAAAGAGCTCAACATTCCACTCATCATCCACAGCCGGGAAGCCAACCGCGAGGCGCTGGAATTGGTGAAAGCGGGACAGGACGGACGCCTGCGCGGCATTTTTCATTGTTTTTCCGGCACCTTGGAAGAAGCGATGGAAATGGTGGACAACGGGTTTATGCTGGGCATTGGCGGAACCCTTACCTATCCTAAATCGGATGTGGCTTCCGTGCTGGCCGGTGTTTCTTTGGATCATATTGTATTGGAAACAGATGCGCCCTATCTGCCGCCTGTGCCGTACAGGGGCAAGCGCAACGAAAGTGCATACATTAAAGAAGTGGCTGTGCGGCTGGGGGAAGTGTACGGCCTGCCGCTGGAGTCCATTGCGGCGCATACCACATCCAACGCGCTTCGACTTTTCCGGTCTTAAAAGAGCCTTATTTGGAAACAGGCCTCGTTAAGGTCGTGTTAAGTGGGTTAAACCGGCGTTAAACCGTATTTTGGTACAAAAATTAGGGTTTTCTTTGTACAAAAACAACTGCTGTTTATGAAGACCCAATTTGTAGTACTCCTCGCGCTGCTCCTGTCGGCGCACGCCATGCAAGCTCAATTGCACGCCGAAGGCATTCGCCTGACCGAACTCAACACCAGCCAATACATGGAGGTCGTGCCTTTGCGCACAACCCAGGCCAGGTTTCACATCGTAGTTGATTATGGCCAAAACCACCGGGCGCAACTGTCTGACAATGATTTCCTGACCGACGCGGAAGGGCGTCGCCTCGATTTCAGAAGCACGATTGATGGCCTTAACTATTGCTATGAAAATGGTTGGGAGTTGCACACGGTGTACGTATTTGACGACATCCGGCGGTTTGTGCTAAAAAGAAGAACCTTGTAGGCTCGGGCACAAAGCAGGCACCATAGACACACACACTGAATTGCGGAGAGGGAGGGATTCGAACCCCCGGTACGCTTGCACGTACGTCTGATTTCGAATCAGGTGCATTCAACCACTCTGCCACCTCTCCTGCTATTCAGTGTGTGTGATGGTGTGTATTTTAGGAGTGCTTCCTTTAATTATAATTGGCGATACCAATGATTCTTAGCGAAAGCACCCCTGTATTGCGGAGAGACAGGGATTCGAACCCTGGATACGCTTTTGACGTATACACACTTTCCAGGCGTGCTCCTTCAACCACTCGGACATCTCTCCCAAAGCGGGTGCAAAGATACTGGTTTTTTGAATAAATTCACGACTGTACTTCCAAAAAATATGCCGTATTTTTGAGCGATGAACAATAAAGCAGTAAAACGGCGTCGAATTCGACAATTATTGACCCTGGTGATCATGGGTGCCGTCTTGTTGTGCATATTTCCGCACCCCTATGAACCCCTGCAGTGGTGGTCTCAACAAGCGGCATTGGTCGCGGTGCTGTTTTTAGTGCTCGGGTTGGTGTTTTCATATAGCAACCACTCCAGATTGATGTTTGTATGTATGGGAGGTAGTGCAGCTGTCTCTTTTAACCAGTATGTGAAAGCAGAACACAATATGCGCCCTCACCAGGAGGGTTTGGTGAGTATAGGGGAAATTGATCTGCAAAAGTTGGGTAATGAGCACCTTGAAGATGTCTTTTCAGCCTCTGATTTGCCCGCTTTATTATTCCTGTACCATACGCAGGATACATTTGATTGCTTGCAAGCGCTGGGCGGTGCCTATCCTTTTTTGGTACGGGTTCAACAAGATTCAGGTAATTATGCCTGCCTGTTGTCTCGTTGGGCCCTTGACCGCATTGATACCCTTACTTTCCCCTCCGGGCAACGCCGAATAGCTTTTCGCTTTCCGCTGGAAAACAAGGGCACTTTGTTTGGCTGGATTATTTGTCCATTGGACAAGGCCTTGACTGCTTCGGAGGAGCATAATCAAAGGCCGACACCAGCTTTGAGACAACCATTGATTTGGCTGGATCATTCGGCTGAACGGTTGCCGAGCTCCAGTAATGTTCAATCCTTATCTTCCTGTGGTACCGATCATGGCCCCGGGAAAGGAAAAATACTGTTTTCCGGCCATTTTAAATGCAACAAAATCAGCACTTTATACAGCAAGTCGTCGGTGCGTGCAGGCACACATTGTTCGTTGGCATTATCGAGTTACTATGTATTCGCCAATTAAAAAACGCATTAACAGTTTTATATACGCATTCAAGGGGATCGGCGATGCCATGCAGACACAGATGCACCTTCGGATACACGCTGTGTTGGCGATTATGGCCTTATTGGCCTGTTATTGGTTTTCGGTGGCACCCTGGGAGTGGGTTGCCGTCATCCTTTGCATTGGTTTGGTGGCAGGTATGGAAATCATGAACACTGCTGTTGAGTACGTGGTTAACCTGGTTTCGCCCGAATTTCATCCCCTCGCTGGAAAGGCAAAAGACGCTGCTGCGGGTGCCGTATTGGTTGCTGCTTTGGCTGCCCTGGCAGTAGGCCTCCGTATATTCGGGCCAAAATTGATCTCTCTATTGACGTGAAGCGTCGGTAAAGTACTGTTAAATGTTTTGTAATGAAAAAAAATATGTGATTGCCGGAAAGCGAATTGTCACAGAAACGTATCTTTATTTCGTAATCTTGCTCCATTAATCCAACACTAATCGATTTTCTCACAAATTGAATCCCTATGCGTATCCCAATGCTGTTGTGGCTCATCTTCGCGATGGCCCCATTCTCCTCGTTTTCACAGAACAATTGTCAGATTAACGACTTGACGGTTGCGATCAGTCCGCTTGATCCCTCGTTCTGTGCTTTCAATGCCACCATCAATTTTCAACACCAGAACACCACAAACCAGTTTGTGGTGGGCGTAAACGGCACGTTGTATGGTCCTTATGCGTACAACCAGCTTCCGCTGGTCATCGGGCCCATCACCAACGACAACTCTGGTTTGTACAAATTTTTGGTAAGCGATGCCGTATTTACCGGCTGTACGGAAGACGTACAGGTGCAAACGCCTATTTGCGGCATTGTGCCTTGTGGTATCGTCAATTTTACGGCATCACCCGATACCTGTACTTCCGACAGCACCTACAATGTCCTCGTTGATTTTGACGCCGTTGGCAGCACCAGCAGTTCATTTGACGTGTTTGCCGGCGCCGGCATTTTCATTGGCACGTACCAGGTGGGCCAACTGCCGTTGCTTGTAAATGACTTTCCCTGGAGTGGAAATGCTTTCGACGTTATTAAGGTGTGTTTCACTGGAAACCCATTGTGTTGTGTTTCCGACACCTTGACCCCTCCAAATTGTTTGCCGGGCAGTCCGTGCGCGTTGAAAGACCTGAGCGTCAAACCGGACACTTGTACCTCCGACAGTACGTATCTCGTCAGCGTTGATTTCCAATACAATGCCTCCTCCTCTCTGGCAGATTCCTTTTCCGTGTATGCCAACGACTCCCTGATCGGCATTTTCCCGGCGAATCAACTGCCGCTGAAGGTTGAATTCCCCTGGGGCGGTAAAGTGTTCGACCGCTTGCGGGTTTGCCTGGTCAACAGCCCCAACTGCTGCAAGGAAGTGCAAATACTGGCACCCAACTGCCTCCCGTTCGGCCCTTGTATGGTTATGAGCGCCGATATTAAAACGGGCCCGTGTACTTCGGACAGTTCCTATAACATAACGGTCAATTTTCAGGCAACCAACCCAGGGCTGGGCACGTTCAAGCTCTTCGGCAATGGTGGATTGCTCGGATCATTCAAGCTCGAAGACGTACCTCTGCTCATCAAGGACTTCAAGTGGAACGGCCAAATGGACGATTTCATCCGCATTTGCATTGACCTCGATACGGCGGCAAACGGCAGTTCCACTTGTTGCGAAACATTCAAATTTGAGGTTCCGGACTGCCTGTTTCAGGATTCCTGTGCAATTTACGACCTGGTGGTCGATCCAGGCAATTGTGTGCCGGGCACCACAGGCTACAGCCTGTTGGTCAATTTTAAAGTGCTCCATCCTGGAAATGATTTCTTTGAAGTGTGGGCTTCCAATGGGCAATATTTGGGCATTTTTCCGCTGAATCAGCTGCCGCTTACCATTCCGGTGTTCCCTGCCAGCGGCGGCACGGCTGATAAAATCCGGATTTGCATCAACGACCAACCGGACTGCTGCGCCGAACTCAGCTTCCCGGCACCCGATTGTTCGGCCGGACCCTGTTCCATTGTTGACCTTACGGTACAAACAGGCGATTGTACTTCCGACAGCACCTATCAGGTTTGGATTGATTTCGAGGTCAATAACCCCGGCGGAACCACCTTTGGCGTGTGGGCCAATGGCAGCTATTTCGGCAGCTACCCCATCAGCCAACTGCCCGTTAAAATCAATGAATTCCCATGGAACGGAGGAAATAAAGACAATATCCGCGTTTGCGTACTGGAATCCAATGATCCAAACCAACAATTGTGCTGCAAAACGATAGACTTTGATGTGCCAGACTGTTTGTCTGACGATGATTGTGATATTGTAGACTTATGGGTAGAAAAAGGCGATTGTACTTCCGACAGCACCTATCAGGTTCAAATCGGCTTTGAGGTACTCAACCCGACCGACTCAACCTTTGGTGTATGGGCCAATGGCAACTTCCTGGGCTACTTCTCCCTCAGCCAACTGCCCTTGACCATCGATAGTTTCCCCTGGGGGGGCGGCATGAAAGACGTGGTCAAAGTTTGCATCACCAGCCCCAACGCGCCACCTTCATTTGACTGCTGCGCATCGCTCGAATTCAAGGCACCGGGCTGTGTAGTGAACCCGGATCAGTGTGTCATTTCAGACATAATGGTAGATCCGGGCGATTGTACTTCCGACAGCACGTACCGCATCGAACTCCATTTTTGGGTGGATAACCCGCCTTCCACTGTTTACAGGGTATATGCCAATGGTGCGTTGATTGGGAGTTTCCCGCTTAGCCAGTTGCCGTTAATCATTGATGATTTCCCTTGGGGTGGTGGTGCAGTCGATGTATTGGAAGTGTGTATTCCGGATCCGGCCAGTCCAAACAGCCCCGGTTGCTGTGCCAAGTTTGAAATCCATACGCCGGACTGCCTCAGCAACCCCCCGGATTGTTTGATTGATGAGTTGACCGTTGAAGTCGGTGGCTGTACATCTGACAGCACTTATGTGGTTAAAATTGATTTTGACGTAGTTGGTGCAGGCGCGGCCACGCAATACGGTGTTTGGGCCAACGGGGTGTTGTTTGGCGTGTATCCGTTGACGCAGGTACCCTTAGTGATTCAAAATTTCCCGTGGAACGGCGGCCAAAACGACGAAATCAAAATTTGCCTGCAAAATGCCAACAGCTTTCCGCCGTTTGGCTGTTGCAAAACCATTGAATACAAAGTACCCGCGTGCCTCCAACAATCTACACCATGTGAAATTGACGACCTCGTGGTTGACCCCGGCGGCTGCACCAGCGACAGCACGTACGAAGTGGTGATCAACTTCAAAGTCTTGAACTCCGTTAGTTCCACTTTTGGGGTATGGGCCAATGGCGTATTCCTCGGGTTCTCGAATTTGAGCCAGTTGCCGCTGACCATTTCAGACTTCCCCTGGGATGGTGGCCAAACAGACAAGATTAAGGTGTGTATGGTTACCATGAACTCCATGTTCGCTTGTTGCAAGGAAAAAACGTTTGATGTGCCCGATTGCTTAAACAGCCCTTGCGACATTGATGATCTGCAAGTGTTGGCCACCCCTTGTTTGTGCGGCCAGTTCTTCGCGGTATTGTCGTTTACGGCCAAAGGCGGAAGCCCCGACGGTTTCAACATTAAGGGCAACGGCGTGGACTACGGTAATTTCCAGTATGGCCAGCCGCAACCCATCATCCTTGGGCCGCTCAACGGCGACGGCACCACGAATTACGGATTTGTAGTAAGCGATCTGGGCCACCCGAATTGCGCTGAAGATGTACATCTGGGCGTCATCAGTTGCTCCAGCTTCACCAATGATCCCGCTGAAAAGGGTACGTTTATGCAAATTTCACCCAACCCGGCCACTAATCTGGTGCAAGTGCAGGTACAAACGACTACAGGCACGAAAATTGGCCAAGCCGATGTGGAAATTTTGGCCGCCGATGGCCGCCGCGTACGTTTTGAATCGGTTGCCGACGGTGCATTCTTCTCCGTAGATGTATCACAACTTCCTGCGGGCTTGTATCACATGGTGCTGTACAGCCAGCTTGGACGGATAGAAGGCTCCTTCTCGAAACTGTAGTTGTGAGTTGTGGGTTATGAGTTTTGAGTTGTGAGTTTTGAGTTTTGAGTTTTGAGTTGTGAGTTTTGGGTTATGAGTTTTGAGTACTCGTAACTCACAACTCACAACTCACAACTCACAACTCACAACTCACAACTCACAACTCACAACTCAAAACTATAGTACGTTTGCCAGTTGTTCCTTAATTTTCTCTAATTCGTCTTTCATTTGAACGACGACGCGTTGCAGGCCGGCATCGTAGGCTTTGGCACCGAGGGTATTGATTTCGCGCCCCATTTCCTGGCTGATAAAATTGAGGGTTCGGCCCACGCCCTGATTTTCTTGTTCCATTTGTTCGAGAAAATAGTTGCAGTGCTGTTCCAGTCGGACTTTTTCCTCTGTGACGTCCATTTTCTCCAAGTAGAACAGAATTTCTTGCTCAAAACGGTTTTGGTCAATCTTGTCTTTGCCGACAACTTCTTCCAGGTTGTTGTGGATGCGTTCGCGCATGCGTTCGAAGCGCAGTTTTTCGAACGGGGTTACTTTAGTGAGCAGGGAAAGGATGTTGTTGGCTCGAGTGACCAATTCCTGGCGCAGCATTTCGCCTTCGCTGCGGCGAAAGCCATTGAGCTGTTCCAAAGCGATGTGCAGGGTTTGGACAGTAGTGTTCCACTCTTCTTCATCAATGGCACCGGTTGCGGAAGCCACCACGTTGGGAATACGCAATATGGCCTGGAGCATGTCGCCTTGCGCAATGTTCAGGTCTTTGGCCAAACGGGTCAACGCGGCGTGGTAGCCCCTGAACAGTCCCTCGTTGAGGGCAACAGAAGCAGCGCCGTCTGCGTTTTGGACGTCGAGGATGAGGTCTATTTTACCCCTTTCGGCCTGCTCGATGATGATTCTGCGCAGTTCAAGCTCCTTGTCTTTGTAATCGCCGGGCAAGCGCATTTTAAGGTCTGTCAATTTGGAGTTGAGGGCGCGAAGCTCCACGGAAATGGTCTTGTCTCCGTAGCTTCCAGTCGCTCGGCCGTAACCGGTCATGGATTGAAGCATAAAAATGAGGGTAAATCAGATGAATGAGTGAATATTTATATCAGCAGAACCGAATGATGCAAAAGTATACATTTCTGTCTATCTGCATGGGTAAGGGTGCATAAATGGGTTCTGGCCTTTGAAAATCAAGTTGCTGTGCAGGAAAATTTTCAAGAATCTTTGCAGAAGTCCGAAAATTCAACGAACTTTGCATCTCCAATTTTTTGAGACCCATTTTTTGTTTGTAAGTGCTTCAAAATCAAGTTAATAAAGCATGAGAAAGGCTGACCTTGTGAACGCGATCTCGGAGAAGACCGGCATTGCAAAAGTAGATGTGCTGGTGTCCATCGAAGCGTTGTTTAAAGAAATTAAAACTTCCTTAGAAGAAGGCGAGAACGTATACGTGCGTGGCTTCGGGAGTTTTGTAATCAAAAAGCGGGCACGTAAAGTTGGCCGTAACATTAAAAAAGGCGCTTCGATCGAGATTCCGGAGCACTTTATCCCGTCATTCAAGCCGGCAAAAGTGTTTATGGAACAGGTAAAAGCCAACGTCTCGGCCTTGCCCAAAGACGAAAGTGAAGACTAAACCATGACCAAAGTCCAACTGGTAATCTTATTGCTGGCGGCAATGCTTTTTGCCGGACTGTATTGGGGTTTCGACACCAAGCCACCCGCCCAAAAGACGTTGGAGCGCAGCAGAGCCCTTCAGGCAGAGAGCACCAGTCCGGATCAGTTGATCAGCGACGCCCGCGCCCACTTGTCTGCCGAGCAGGTAGTGTCGCTGGGTGTATTGGAGCAACAATTGACCGCATCGCAGTCGGACGCGCAAAAAATTGCGGCGTTGAAAGCCTTGTCGCGCTTTTGGTACACCAATAACGCACCTGCGGCATCCGGCATTTTGGCCGAACAAGTTGCTGGTTTGGAAAACACGGACACCAGTTGGTCTGTGGCAGGCGCTACTTTTTTTAATGCCCTGACGCTTGCCCAGGATCCCATTTTGCGACGCTACTGTGCCGACCATGCGCTGAAGGCGTTTGAAAGTGCCGCTTCGCTGAATACCACCCTGGTAGAACATCGCGTTAACCAGGCCTTGGTGTATGCAGAACAACCGCCTGCCGATAACCCGATGCAAGCCGTGTTGTTGCTGCGCGAGCTGGAAGCAAAACACCCCGATGAGCCCTCGGTGTACAATGCCCTGGGCCGTTTGGCCATCAAAACCGGCCAATGGGATCGTGCTGTACAGCGCCTTGAAAAAGCGCTCGAGCTGGATCCCGATAATCCATTTACCCCTTGTTTATTGGCCAAAGCCTACGAAGGCGCAGGCCAAACAGACAAGGCCAACACATTTGCCAATCGTTGCAACGGCGGCTCCTGAAAAGCATCCTCCGTCTGCATTTTTTTTCACCTTAACTCAAATTCGCCCGTATGCCCTGCGGAAAAAAACGTAAACGACATAAAATCGCCACCCACAAACGCAAAAAGCGTCTGCGCAAAAACCGGCACAAGAAAAAGAACCGGTAATTCTTGCGGTTCATGGGATTGTTGCACAGGTGTTTCCTGTGCAACAGCCCCTGTTATGCTTTAATTTCCTTTGCCAACAGCTACCCCTCTTTGCCCTTTCAGTCGGTAAGCTTTTATAAAAAGACTACGCCCCAAAGCTGCCCGGTGTTACCCCGCCGGCTTTTTTGCTTGCCTCCTGCCCCTTCTTCATCCGGTTGATATGGGCTTTTGCGGCGCTGCGTGCCGCCATTACGCAATTGCATACGCATTGTATCCAATGCTGTTGTCCAGGGTTTTTTAAGCGTTTGTACCACCGGCAAACGGTTGCCCGTGGATTGCTCTTATTTAAACCATTGCCTACATCGTGGACAAGGAGCTGGTCATCAATACTGTTGCCTCCGGGGTGGATATCGCCCTTTTGGAAAATGGTAAACTGGTGGAACTACACCACCAAAAATTAAATGCCAACTTTTCAGTTGGCGACATCCTCATCGGCAAAATCCGGAAAATGATGCCGGGTTTGAATGCAGCGTTCGTCGATATCGGACACCGCAAAGATGCCTTTTTGCACTACACCGACCTGGGCCCAAAACTGCGTTCCCTCGCAGCCTGGACCAACGGGGTGATCAACGGCAGCATCAATACGCACCGCCTGGACAACCTGAAGTTCGAAGAGGAGATTCAGAAAAACGGTAAAATAGACCAGGTGCTCAACAAGCGCTGGCCCGTATTGGTGCAAATTCTGAAAGAACCCATCTCCACAAAAGGCCCGCGCCTGACCTGTGAGCTGACCCTGCCCGGGCGGTACATGGTGCTTTCTCCGTTTTCCAACTTAGTGTCCGTTTCCAAAAAGATTGAAAGCGCAGAAGAGCGCAAGCGGCTGCATACCCTTGCGGAAAGCATTCGCCCCAAAAACTTCGGCATCATCATCCGCACCGCCGCCGACGGCAAAAAAGTGCAGGAGCTCCACGAGGAGGTCATGCAACTGATGGCCAAATGGGAAAACATTTACATGCAATTGAAAACGGTGACCCCGCCAGCCAAGCTGCTGAGCGAGTTAGACAAACCGGCCAGCGTGCTCCGGGATTTGCTCTCTACCTCTTTCAGCCGCATTGTAGTGGGCGATAAAGACACTTACAACGACATCCGCACCTACCTGCAATCCATCAGTCCCGAACAGGTGAACATTGTGCAGCATTACACCGGCTCCAAACCATTGTTCGACAATACGGGTGTGACGCGCCAGGTCAAAGCGGCTTTTGGCCGCACCACCACCCTGAACAGCGGTGCATATATTGTGATTGAAAAAACCGAGGCCATGCACGTGGTGGACGTCAATAGCGGTCAAAAAATGGCCTCTAATGAAGTCGATCAGGCGTTGCTCAACGTCAACATGGAAGCGGCAGAAGAAATCGCGCGGCAAATTCGACTGCGCGACATCGGCGGGCTGATTGTGATCGATTTCATCGACATGAAAAACCCCGACCACAAGAAGGTGCTCTCCAAAGCCATGGAGGACTACATGATGAAAGACCGCTCGCAGCACACGATCCTGCCTCTTTCCAAATTCGGACTGATGCAGATCACCCGCGAGCGTGCCCGCCCGGAGGTGAGTGTCAATACCAGCGAGGAATGCCCCACTTGTCAGGGCACCGGCAAGGTCAACGCTACGATTTTGGTGACTGACGACATTGAGCGCGACCTGGAGTTTGTGATGCAGTCGCGCCCCAAAGCGCCGGTTTACCTGCGCGTACACCCTTACATCGACGCTTTTTTGCGCAGGGGGTGGACGTCACAGCAGTTGCGTTGGTTTATAAAATACAACAAGTGGATCCGCGTGGTGCCACACACCGATTATGCCCTCAATGAATACCGCTTTTTTGTGGGGAAGGATGATGAGATTCGGTTGAATTAAAAGTGCGGACAGTCGCATTTAGGCTTAAATATGCTGCAAGCCTGGATCAGGAAGATGCTGACGCTGAGCAGGAAAAAAGCAATTCGGTACCAGTTGATTTTTTTCATTGTATGCAATGGTTTAGTTTTACCTTGGCGAAGGTAAAACAAAAACGAATGCGTTGGTTTTGTAGTATGGCCATTGCATTTCACCGCACACGATGTTAAAACGTGTTTTGGTAGCACCCTTAAATTGGGGTTTGGGCCACGCCGCCCGGTGCATCCCCCTCGTTCGTTCCCTGCTCGCCGCTGGCGTGGAGCCTGTGCTGGCGTCCGACGGGGAATCGCTGGCGTTGTTGCGCGCCGAATTTCCGGACTTGCCCGCGTTTGCGCTGCCAGGATACGGTATCCGGTACAGCAGCGCCAACATGGTGTGGAACGTGGGGAAAAGGCTGCCCAGGGTGGTTTGGGCCATCGGCACAGAGCAGCAGATGGTGGAGCGGCTCGTGCGCGAACTGAATATTGATGGAGTGATATCGGACAACCGATATGGTTGCTTCAGCCGCCAATGTCCAAGCGCGCTCATTACCCACCAGTTGCATCCGCGCATTCCGGGCAGGGCGAGCGCCTGGGCAGGATCGTGGATGCTGCGCGAAGCCTTGTCGCGTTTCGATGCCGTGTGGGTGCCCGACGCACCGGGAGAGCCGAACTTGTCGGGTGTCTTGTCGCACGGTGCCCAAGTGCATCCCCACACCCAGTACATCGGGATATTGAGCCGCATGGAGGTTCACGCCATGGAGGAAGAGTACGACGTGGCCATTGTGCTCTCCGGGCCTGAACCCCAGCGCACGTGGCTCGAAGAGCGGCTGTTGGAGCAGGCACTGGCACTGCCGCACCACAGCATTCTGGTGCAGGGGAAAACGCAACAAAAACAGCAGCACTACTTCGCAGCCGAACATGTAGAAGTGGTATCGTATCTTACATCTGGCAGGCTGAACGAGCTGCTGCTAGCCAGCCGATGCGTGGTTTGCCGGGCTGGCTACAGCAGCATCATGGACCTGGCGGTATTGGGCAAAAAAGCGTTGTTGATTCCTACGCCCGGACAAACCGAGCAGGAGTATTTGGCCGAATGGCTGGGCCAAAAGGGATATGTTGCGCCTCAAACTCAGGCCAGTTTGGATCTCGGCGCTGGCTTGACGGCATTGCAACACACTACCGGAATACCCTCAGGAGTAATGAATCACCGCGCTTATGAACCCATATTACACCATTGGTTGGGCAAATGATCCTATATCTACCCGTTAAAGGCATACCCAAACCCAATCCCGTATCGTTAACTTTAAAATACGTAATTTTGTAACTTATTTACCAACTCAAAACTCAAAACCCGCAACTCAAAACTCAAAACTCAAAACTCAAAACTCAAAACCCGCAACTCAAAACTCAAAACTCAAAACTCAAAACTCAAAACTCAAAACTCAAAACTCAAAACTCAAAACTCAAAACTCAAAACTCAAAACTCAAAACTACTCCCCTTGTGGCCCGATAATTTCCCCTTTTTCAAACAACACGATACGGCCGATTGCGGCGCGACCTGTCTGCGCATGGTGGCGCGCCATTACGGGCGGCATTACACCCTGGACTACCTGCGGGATATTTCCTACCTCGACCGGGAGGGGGTGTCGTTGATGGGCATTTCCGATGCCGCAGAACGCATTGGCTTGCGCAGTTTGGGTGTAAAAACGGGTTTTAGCCGACTGAAGGAGGATATTCCGTTGCCGTGCATTGCACACTGGCGCCAGAACCATTTTTTGGTGGTGTACCGGGTGTCGGGCGGAAAGGTATACGTGGCCGACCCGGCAGTAGGCAAACTGCGCCTCACCGAGCAGGAATTTTTGGAAGGGTGGATCAGTGACGTGGTGAACACCGAGCCACAGGGTATTTTGTTGCTGTTGGAAACCACGCCCCGGTTTTTTCAGCGGGAGGGCGAAAAACAGGTCAGGCGGGGCTTCAGCACCCTTTGGACGTATCTGATGCAGCACCGGAGGCTGATGGGACAACTCGTTTTTGGGTTGCTGATGGGCAGCATGATTCAGCTGATTTTCCCGTTTTTGATGCAGGCGCTGGTGGACAAAGGCGTGCAACTCAGCGACCTTGATTTTGTATACCTGATTTTGGCCGCGCAGGGCATGTTGTTTTTCAGCCAGGTATTGGTAGAGTTTTTACGGGGCTGGATTTTGTTGCACATCGGTACGCGGATCAACATCAGTTTGGTATCCGACTTCCTGATCAAGCTGATGCGCCTGCCCATGTCGTTTTTCGACGCCAAGATGACGGGCGACTTGCTCCAGCGCATTTACGACAACGAGCGCGTGGAGCGTTTTTTGACCTCGTCTTCGTTGGTAACGTTGTTTTCCATTGTAAGCCTGGTTGTGTTTGGCCTGGTATTGCTGTTTTACAACAGCCTGATCTTTTTCATCTTTTTTGTCGCCGCAATATTGTATTTCGGATGGGTTGGGTTGTTTCTCCGCCGCAGGCGGCAGTTGGACAATCGGCGATTCGAGCACATGGCTGAAAACCAGTCGACGCTGTTCCAATTGGTCAACGGCATGCAGGAGATCAAGCTACACAATGCCGAGCGCCAAAAACGATGGGTGTGGGAGCGCATTCAGGCGCGCCTGTTCAGGGTAAATGTGCAGTTTTTGGCCACCGACCAGATCCAGCGTGCGGGTGCCGCGTTCATTAACGAGGGCAAAAACATCCTCATATCGGTCATCGCAGCGCGTGCGGTTATTCAGGGCGACATGACGCTCGGCATGATGCTGGCTGTACAATACATCATCGGGCACATGAATGCGCCATTGGAATCGTTGGTGCAGTTCATTTTGGCGGCCCAGGAGGCCAGCCTCAGCTTAGAGCGCATGAACGAAATCCACGAAAAACCCGACGAAGACCCGATTGATTTTGCCAAGGTGAGCGCTTTGCCAGCCAATGGCGATTTGACATTGGAAAACGTGTCTTTTCGCTACGGTGGACCGTACGATCCCTGGGTGTTGAGGAACCTGCACGTGCGTTTCCCGGAAGGCAAAACAACGGCCATTGTGGGCACCAGCGGCAGCGGAAAAACCACGCTATTGAAGTTGCTCCTGCATTTTTATCCGCCTACGGAGGGTGTTATCAGGATTGGAGACATCTCGCTCGCCAACTTTTCCCATCAGCGCTGGCGCAGTTATTGTGGTGTGGTGATGCAAGATGGATTCCTTTTTTCCGATACCATTGCTCGAAACATTGCCCTTGGCGAAGAAAACATAGACCGGCGCAGGTTGCTGTATGCGGCCAAAGTGGCCAATATACAGGGTTTTGTAGAATCACTTCCCTTGGGCTACAACACTAAAATCGGGCAAGACGGCGTGGGCATCAGCCAGGGGCAGCAACAGCGCCTGCTCATTGCGCGCGCTGTGTACAAAAACCCCAATTACCTGTTTTTTGACGAAGCCACCAACGCGCTGGATGCGTACAATGAAAGGGTTATTATGCACAACCTTGAACATGTGTTTCGGAACAAAACAGTGGTCATTGTGGCGCACAGGCTTAGTACGGTGCGCAACGCCGACAACATCATTGTGCTTGAAAAAGGAGAAATGGTAGAGCAAGGTACCCACGAAGCCCTCACCCGTGCAAGGGGCCCTTACTATCAGCTTGTCAAGAACCAGTTGGAATTGGGTACATAAAACAATGGAAGACAGGGAATATATAGAACTGCGCGCCGAAGAGGTGCAGGAAATATTGGGTACGCCGCCCTCCTGGCTGGTGCGCTGGGGGTCGGTGGTCATTTTTTTTTGTCTGGCTGTTATGGTCGGGGTAAGTGCGCTGGTGCGTTACCCGGATGTGGTCAGCGCACGCATTGAGATTACAACGGCTATTCGTCCGGTAGATGTGGTGGCCCAAACCGATGGCTATTTGGAAAAACTGTTTGTAAAAGACAACGAGCGGGTAGCCCAAAATGCGGTATTGGGACTGCTACAGAGTACCACCAAATACGACGACATCCTGCAATTGGAGCGCTTGCTCAAGCGTTGGCAACAGTTGCCTTCCGATTCTTTAGTGGTACTGGAGCCACCACGCGGGCTTTTTTTGGGCGATTTACAAGCGGAATACGCGGCCTTGTTGCAACAAATTGACAAGGTGAAATACGGTAAAAAAAGCCAGCAGGAAAGTAGCTTGAGGAATGAAAGTGCGGGCAGCGCCCAAATTAGCCGACTACAACAAGCCATTGCCAACGACAAGCGCTCCATGATTCGCCTTCAAGGGCAGTTGATTACGGCTAAAGAACTGTATCAGGCGCAAAAAAGCCTGTATAACGATGGCATTATTTCGCGGATGGCTTTGGAAAGCGAAAAAGCCAAAGTAGCTGCTGTAGAACGGGAATTAGAACAGTTGGAAGACGCTGTTTTCCAAAAAGAAAACCAGATCATTGCGCTTCAAAAGAATATAGGAGACGTGCAGTACACCGTTTCGGAGCAACAAGCGGGCAACTCCGGTGCGCTGGTGGCTTACATCAATGCACTACAAGGCAGCATAGCCCGGTGGAAACAGGCATATTTACTAATAGCACCCATAGCCGGAAATGCTTCGCTTAACAGCAATTTTTTTGCTGAACGCCAGTTTGTCAAAAACGGTGAAGTGGTGCTCACCTTAGTGCCACCGAGCAGCGACACCCTTTTTGGCCGAATGTCGCTGCCGATAGGCGGCAGCGGAAAAGTGGAAGCAAACCAACGCGTGATCATAAAATTAGACAACTACCCGTACCACGAATATGGCACGGTGGAGGGCGAAGTGCTTAGTAAATCGCTGGTGCCCCGAGACAATGCCTACCGCGTGCAAGTGCTGCTGAAAAAAGGGTTGCGCAGCAGTTACGGCAGAGATTTGACTTTTCAGCAACAGCTTCAGGGAAACGCCGAAATCGTGACGGATGAGAAATCTTTCCTCCGCCGCATCACCGATCAGGTATTCTCCGGCCGAAAAAGGAATGCATTGGGGAAAGATTAGGCATTCTTTAGGAAACGTTAACAGCAAGGGTATTTACTTGCTATTCAAGATGCCCATACATTTGTGGAGACAAAAAAAACAGTAGCATTTTTCATTTTCAAAAAGACAACATAACAATGAAACAACTCTTTTCAATCATCGCATTTGTCGTTTTCGGCGCAATGACCATGGCTGCTCAGTCAGGCCCAAACATGCAATTTAACGGAACAACCGTGGACTACGGTACGATTGACAAAGGAAGCGATCCGATTCGCAAGTTCACATTTACCAACACTGGCAACGAGCCCCTCATCATCAAAAATGCAAAAGGCTCTTGCGGCTGTACGGTTCCTACCTACCCGAAAGAACCTATTATGCCCGGCGAATCGAACGTAATTGAAGTACGTTACGACACCAACCGCGTTGGCGCTTTCAACAAAACGATCACTTTGACTACCAATGAAACTGCTTCTGAGACCCGTACGCTGACCATCAAAGGTGACGTAAAAGGTGACGGTGCTGCTACGCCTTCCGTACCAGCAAGCAACGGTGGTTTGAAGTAATTCAAGATACGATTGATTTTGGTTTGACGATAAGTCTGGCCGGTCTGAGGACTGCGCCAGACTTTTTTTTGTCTATTCTGCAACCTTTTTATCGCAATGTTGGTCTTGTATACGTGTTCATTGGTCGGAAAATGGAAAAGTTCAGCCATAATCACGTACTTTTGTAAAACCTTTTACAAGCCTCCCTGTATGAAAGCAAATTCGAACGTAAAATCTGGCATTGTGGTTATCGCCTTGTTGAGCATTGCCGCTTTTGCGTACGTCAACGTAGATGCTTCAACCAAACGCGCTGCGCAAATTTCCGAAGCAACATCTGCGTTAACTCAAACTGCTTCGGGTAAAGAAGAAGGAGAAGCAGAAGAGCCCAAGGCGCGTGGATTTGTACTGCCGGATACCAAGATTTTTTACCATCTGTTGGATGCCATAAACAACATTATGCCCTTGCAATAAGGGCCGAACGAACCGATTCGAATATCCGGGCGACCATTCCTCCCAGCGCAGCGCCTAAAGTACCCCCCAGACCTACATCTAACGGATAGTGAACACCTACATACACTTGTGCCAAAGCGATTGCACCCGCCCAAAGCAGCAAACAAGGCCGCACCCAACGGCTTAGAAATCCAAGCATCCCGATGACGTACAGGGCCACGCCAAAATGATTCGTTGCGTGCGATGACGTGAAGCTGTATCCGCCTCCGCAGTTGACCCTGACAATGACCTGTTCTTTTATTTGGGGTTCATTGCAAGGGCGCAGGCGTTGCACGTTTTTTTTGATGAGTTCGCTGCTTGTAAAATCGCACAAAGCCACTGTAAAAAGCAACCCGAGGGTGAATCGCGCTCCGTTTTTCCGTCCAAAGTTGACGAACACATAACTCATCAGGAATAAATAGAAGGGTGCCCAAAACCATTTTTCACGGAAAAGAGGCATCCACAGGTCAAACAGCCCATTGCTCCAGGCGTTGTTTACGGTTAAAAAGGCCTGTTGATCCCAGTGTATGATTGCCTCCCAACCCATGCTGTTAGTCTGTTAAGGTGGCCAGCAAGATGAGTCTTGGCGACGTTTCGGCGTCAAAGCTTTGAAGATCGTACCCGCCAAACGCATTTTCGATGCGCATGCCTGCATGGGAGAGCATGGTTTCGAAATCTGAAAAGGTGAGTAAACGGACGCGTTCCACAAAATGGTGTGCCTTGCCTTTGTGTTGAAATTGAACCGACTTGACGATGTAGCCATTTTCGACCTTTTTTTGGAGGTGAAATTCGATTCCGTCTACTGTTTTACAGTCATGGGGTACGATGTTCTTTAAAACCACCCGGCTGTTGAAAAAATCAATCATCAACCGCCCGTCTTTACGCAGTCCTTTGGCGACATTGGTGAGGGCCAACTGGTGGTCTTTGTCGTTGTCAAAATAGCCAAAACTGGTAAAGAAGTTGAAAACCGCGTCGAAATAGCGCATGCGAAAGGGAAGGCGCATGTCGTGCTGATAAAAATCGAGGCCGTCGTGTTCAAATCCGCGGGCATAGGATATGCTGGCGGCAGAAATGTCTAAACCGGTTACAGAGAACCCCTTGTCTGCTAAATAGCGGGAATGCCGGCCCTTTCCACAGGCCAGATCAAGTACGCGCGCACCTGGCTGGAGGTTCATCACCGTGAGCAAATGATCGATGGATGTTTGAGCATCCTGGTCGTCGTGTTGCTTGTACAAGGTATGGTAGTAAGGGGAGTCGAACCACAGTTCAAACCATTCTTTTGGCATATTCAGGTTGGTTTATTGGTTTATTTGTTTATTTGTTTATTGGGTTATTTGGAGAGGGGTTTTATGGGTGGAGCCCTAAAGCATTTGCTGGAGTATGTTGTTGAGGTTGGTGATGGCCTCGTGGAGTTTCCAGTTGGCTCGGTTTCGGGGTTCAACCCAATTGGAGATGCTGCGAACCTGCGCAAACGGCACACCGGCATACAAACAGGCGTAAAATACGGCGGCACCTTCCATACTTTCTATTTGTCCGTACGGATATTGTTGTTTCAGCTTGTTGATGGTCGCATCTGAGCCATGCACCCGATTGACAGAGAGGGCGTGTACAGCGGGCAAAAAGGCATGTTCTGCGGCGGCATTGTTCCACAATCGACCCATAGAAAATGGTGGAGCATTTGCTTGTAAAAGGTTCAAGGCAAACAGGTCTGTATCCAGTCCATTGGATTCCTCCACGCCCAAATCGGCAAAGGTTTCGCTCCACACTTGTACTACATGGCCCGGCGGGAAACGCGCATCGAGACTGCCTGCTACGCCTGCATTGAGCACCCAGTCGGGCGCGTCCAATGCCAGGCGTCGACCCAGCGCGTAAGCCGTTGCCGTGAGGCCTACACCAGTGAGGAGCACCTCTACCTCATGAACGGGAGCGGCAGTGCCTTGTTCCCACGCGGCTAAAATGGGGGCAATTTCGAAAGGTGTTGCCGCCACCAATAATATTTTCATGCGGTTGCTTTTCCAGGGTCAGTTGTTGTCCTCAATGTTCCTCGTCGATAAAACGCACACCGTGGTCTTCGAGTTCGGCCATAACGGGTTCATACACTTCGGGAATGGTGGGGATATTGACGCCGGTGGTGGATATTTTGCCCAACACCAAAAGCTTGACAAAGATACCCAGAGGCAGGCCGACAAGTTTAGACATGGCCGTATTGACGCCGTCTTCGCCTTTCATGACTAAGGTTGAGGTTTGCTGGTGTTTTTTGCGGCCTTTTTCGTACTTAAACACGTGCTGCATGATGACCAGGTCTTTGTCGTTGGGCTTAAGGGCCCATTTTTCGAGCAACAGGTTTTCAAGGATGAGCGAAGGGGTTGCATCTTGCAGTTGGATGCGTTTGCGGCTGAACAGGCCAAGCCAGTCGAGTTTGTGCATGACGTCGCTCTCCGGGTCAGTTTCCAGCATTTTGGCCACACGTTCGCGCACCGAGCCGGTATGGGTGCTGATGCCGAGAAAGGCTTCCATGAGGTCATGGTATGTCAATTGGTCAGATTGGACGATGGGAAAGGTGGCGTCTGTGAGTCCGATGCGCACTAAAGCGTTCCAGGCGTCGCAAAATCCACGGGAGCGGATGGTGCCTCTGAACAGGGTTTTGACGTTTTGGAGGCCATAGGCCTCGCGGTAAAGCAGGGAGTCGCGGTTGGCATATACTTCATATTGACCCATATCGGGGATGTCTATGAGGTTATATTGCCTGAAGAGGCGGCGGTAGGGAATGTATTTTAGTTTACCGTCTTCGAGAAACTGAGCCGTCCCTTGTCCGGCGAGCACAACATTTCGGGGGTTCCAGCTGAATTTGTAGTGCCAGGGGTTGTCATCGCTTTCGGGGGCCACTAACCCACCGGTGTACGAGTGGAAGGCTGTGATGTTGCCGCCCTTTCGTTGGATGTCGTGGATGCGCTGCATGGCGCTCATGTGGTCTATACCGGGGTCGAGCCCCAGTTCGTTCATGAACACGAGCGCGCGTTGCCTTGCTTCGTCGCCCAGCCGAAAAACCTGTTTGGACACATAGCTGGCGGTAACCATGTGTTTGCCGAGTACGATGCAATCCTGAGCGACTTCGAGGTGCATTTGGGGAGGGAGGAGCGATACCACAACGTCATGGCGCTGGATCACATCTCGTCGGTCGTTGGGTTTGGAAGCATCGAGCCAAATGGCCCGTCCATTGGGATGATCACCCACTTTTTGACGGGCAAGCTCGAGGTCTGCATCGCCTACTGTGAGGTAAAAGTTGTAGGTTTTTGCCTGCTCCAGCAGGTACCGAATGAGGATGGTTGCAGAACGGCCAGCGCCGATGATCAGGACATTGTGCATAGTGCTAATAAGCTTCAATAGGGGCGAATGTACGGTACAATCTTGTGCTGCTGCGATAATGCAATAAAAAAGGCCAGCGAATTAAGCTGACCTTCCATTTCCTTGCGGATATGTGCATGGGATTATAACGGGAAAAATCAAGTGGAGGATTAGGTACGCTGACTAATTTTTCACTTTACTCGTGGGTCAAATGTATGTAAAAAGTTGATTACATCAAGCATCTTCACCGAATAAATGCCACCAAAAGTGTTAATGTCAAATAATTTAACATACAATAATTCACTATTATGAAACTTAAAACATTGAAAATAAATTGTTTGTAACAAAAAATTAATACTTATCAACTCACAATACGCTAATTGTGTTTTAGGTACTACTCAAGCATAGTGGCCATCTTTGTAGCGTTAATTTGATCTGTTCACCAAACCGCTAAGAATATGCGCACCTCTGTTACGATCAAAATCCTAAACGGTACAGTTCGCGTAGCCCAAGTTTAGAGGCTGCCAGCGTTTCAGGTGACCTGCAAAAAACCCTTTTTTGAAAATGTTCATGGGATGATATTTGAAAAAATCCAGTCGGAAGCGACGGGATTTTTTCTTTTTAATGCAAAGCTTCAATAGAATTAACAAATAATTAACGAAAGCAGCTCTTCAAGGGCAGCTTGTCCGGGTACCTTTGCTGTAAAAGAGGCATCCATGAAAGAAAACGGGCAAACCAAAAAGATACTGATTGTAGACGACGAGCCGGACATTCTGGAGTTTTTACAATATAATTTGAAAAAAGAAGGATACGAGGTGGTGTCTGCGTCAGACGGCAAACAAGCGGTTACCGTTGCGGAAAGAGAAAAGCCACACCTGATCATACTTGACATTATGATGCCCGAGTTGGATGGCGTGGAAACGTGCCGGGTGTTGCGGAGCAAAAAAGAATTTGCCGATACGCCAATTGCTTTCCTGACAGCGCGCGATGAGGACTTCTCCCAAATTACCGCATTAGACGTTGGTGGAGATGACTACATCACCAAACCCATTAAGCCGCGCGTATTGGTGAGCCGCATCAACGCACTCTTGCGCAGGGCCGCTCGTGGTGCCGATGAAGATACGGCGACCATCGAGTTGCACGATTTAATTATCGATAAGCACAAAGTGCTGGTATTTAGAGGCCAAGAGGCGATAGAGTTGCCTCGAAAGGAATTTGAAATCCTGTGGCTTCTGGCATCAAAACCAGGCAGGGTGTTTACCCGCGAGGAAATTTTTGACAAGATATGGGGCAGTGACGTGATTGTGGGCAACCGCACCATTGACGTGCATATCCGCAAATTGCGCGAACGCCTTGGAGAAAGCTACATCAAAACCATGAAGGGAATCGGTTACAAGTTTGAGTTCTAAGTGTTGTTTAAAAACCAGACGCCGCAGCAACTTTCCGTATTGATTGCACTCATTACAGCAGTGACTGTTTTGGTGCTGTATCTCATTTTGCTGGCCTTGGGGCTGGCAAACATGGAAACAGGGGCAGCCGTAGGCTTGCTGTGTGTCGTGTTTATCAGCACTTATTATACCAACTATCGGTTCATCCGATATTTTATTTTTAGACGCATTAAACTGATTTACAAGCTGATTCACAGTACCAAATTGCCAGCCGATCTTAAAGACAAAAGCGTGGATATGTCGGGCGACGTGATTGGGGAAGTGGAAAAAGACGTGAATGCCTGGCTGACCCGACAAAGCAGGGAGGTGGAAGAAGCCAACAAGCAGTCGTCGTACCGCCGCGAATTCATCGGCAACGTGTCTCACGAGCTTAAAACGCCCATTTTTAACATTCAGGGATTTATACATACGCTGCTTGATGGTGGGCTATACGACAACGACATCAACCTGCAGTACCTCCGCCGCGCAGCCAAAAACATTGAACGGTTGCAAGCTATCGTGGAAGACCTGGAAGCCATCAGCAAGCTCGAAGCCGGGCACATGGTGCTTGACCTTGTAGAGTTTGACATACACCTCCTCAGCGATGAGGTATTTGCCGATCTGGAGATGCGCGCAAGGGAGCGAAACATCCGCCTGGCGTACAAAGAAGGTGCCGGACAGCATTTTATGGTGCGTGCCGACAAAGACAGCATAAGACAGGTGCTTATGAACCTGATCCACAATTCCATCAAATATGGCAAAGAAGGCGGTGTAACCAAAGTGAGTTTTTACGACATGGAAACCTACATCTTAGTGGAAGTGAGCGACAACGGCATCGGCATAGCTCCCGAACATCTTAAGCATGTGTTTGATCGTTTTTACCGCGTAGATAAAAGCCGCTCCCGCGATATTGGAGGCACTGGCCTTGGGCTCTCCATTGTCAAACACATTCTGGAGGCCCACAAACAGAAAGTGACTGTGCGCAGTACCCCCGGGCAGGGCACAACTTTCGGGTTCACCCTCGAAAAAATGTAGGCCAATCGGAAAGCTGCGCCTTCGCTATTGTACAACCACCTTTCGGCGCACAATGCCATACCTTGTTTCCACCAATATCAGGTAAACGCCCGCTTGCTCCGGAAGCTGTACAACTGTTTGGGGGGCATCCCATACCAGCCGGCCTGATAGATCCCACGCCTGGACTTTTAACAATGGCACCCCGTCGGTACGGATGAATACCTGACCATCGGTGCTCAGGCTCGGATGGATGCGGGTATGTGGTTTGGTTTCTTGTTTGACCGAAACGGAGGTGATCCAAAGTGAGTCGAGCACATTGCTGGCTATGAGTACCGGACGGTTGTCTGAGGCAAAAAACATATTTCTGAAGGCGTCGATTTCCGGTGATGCATACACAAACATTGGATCTAACCATTTTCGGGGCATGCTTTGGTACCAAACGCGGGCTTCCACGCGCACGTATCCTTTGTAATCGCCAACCGGGATGTGGAAAAACAACTCGTCCGAACCGCTTCCTTCCGCACCGGAAACGGGGCTTCGGTTAAAATCAGGGTCGGTTAGTGCATGGCCAACAATGGTGGTGGTATCGTACACCGGATGGGTTGTTTTGAAGCCTTCAGGTGTCAGGCGATTGTCTTTCAAGGCTAAATACCCGCGCTCGAGCACATTGGTGAATTTGCCGTTCACATCACCGGGCACCTGTTCATAAATTTGTACTTGATCGGGGCTGCTGATGACCTGATGGTGCGGTTCGAATTCGGTGTCTTCGTGCACCAAACGGTAGTCTGGGTCGGTAGCACCGGAGTGGAAGAGGGTATCGCCTGATGTGCTGATGGCAATAAACTCTACCCAGGCGCGGCGAGCGGGGTAGCCCGACGGGAATTTATGGCCAGCGCGGTTGTGTAGTCGGAGGGTAAAGCGTGCAGTATCTCCGCTCAATTGGTTCGGGGAGAGCGTAAGATCGAGTGTTTTTTGCTGCAACATGCGGAAGGTGGCGGCGATGCTGCTGTCGAAGTGCTCGGGCAGGGCATCTATGTCGAGCGCCACACTGTTTTGCTTCATGATGTTCAGCATGGCCGTATTGGCGCCAGCCATTTCGTGTAGCCCATACGGGCTTTTGGGGGTGAGAAACTGGTAATTGGCCGCAATAATGATCTCATCGTAGAGTTGGGGCAGGTGGCAGCCCTGGCAAGTCACGTTGTCTTGATCATCGGCGTAACGAGAGTTGAGCCACTCGTGATAAGTGGCCTGTTCTACAAAGGTATTGCCGGTGTACTGGCCATTGTTGTCCACGGTTTGAGTGATGAGGGTGTGGCATCCGGCGCACAAGCCCGCATCGTTGATGTGGGGCCCGTACTTGGGCGTGACGCCCGCAAACTGTTGCATGGGCGGTGCAAAAATGAACTCATAGGGGCCATACGCAACGCGGATGTTGTTGGTGTCAAAATTCAGTTGACCCGAAAACAGTTCGCCGAGTTGTTTGGGCGATTGGGCGTGGCAAATCTGGCAGGTCACGCCGTCCAAACCAAGAGAGTCCGTGCGCACATCGTCCAGGGTATAATAGGCAGCATGGTCTTTGAGTTTGGCCTGGTAATGGCCCGACGGAGCGTGGCAACTGGTGCATTTGTCTTGCAGGTCGAGGCTGTGGGCCGGGTTGACCAATATTTCATGGCTGACTTTGGCGCGCCAGAACGGGTCTTTGGCGCTGTTGGCCATGATGGAACTACGCCAGTCATCGTACACATTGACATCTACACCGCCGGTGGTGACCATAGCGCGCTCAAGCGAGTCTTTTCCGTGGCATCCACTGCACAGTTTGGAAGTCGGAAACAATACGTTTGAATCGACTGGAATGAAAGCACCATGTGTGGCAAGTTGGCCCGCTGCGGGTTGTTGTTGCCTGAAAAAAAGCAATTCCGCTTCCGTGTGGAAGGGTTTTGGTTTTTCTTTTGAAAAAAAGGCCAGACTGGTAATCATGGCTGGCATTAAAATGGCGAGCAGCAGTGGTTTGCGCATAAATCGTCGGTTTGGTCAGCACGGTAAAGGTAATCCGCAATACGGTACAAAGCTGCCGCTGGACACGAAGAAAAAGCCCAAATGACTGTGTTTGGCGGAAAAAGCAAAAAATTTAAAGCCCTTAAGACACAAATACGTGCTTGGATTCCGCAAAATTGTATTGGTCTTTAAACCCGAGCATTTGCAACTGGATGTCGCGCGTGTGGGACTGGACGTCCTGGAATTCGTGTAAAATTTCCAGCACGTCATGGTCAATGTACACCGTATGCTGCGCATCAATGACCACTTTGCTGCCCCTGGGCAGTTTATCCAGGCTCTGTTTGATGGCGGCTTTGTTCAGGAATGACACTTCCTCGGCCAATTTTATGGTGATGAGGTCACCTTCGTGGTACGATGCTTTGTTGAAACGGTAAGAATTGCCCATGTTGTGGCGCAGAATGGCAAAAACGCTGGCCGCCAATCCGATGCCCACGCCGGTTAGCAGGTCGGTGAACACCACGGCAAAAACGGTAATGATAAAGGGCCACCATTGAAAAGACCCCTCTGCCCACATCTTTTTAAATATGGAAACTTTGGCTAATTTGTAGCCCGTAAGGATCAATATGGCGGCCAAAGCGGCCAACGGAATCAAATTGAGTACAAAGGGAATCAAAGCTACACATGTGAGGATCAGCAGACCATGGAACATGGCAGCTACTTTGGTGCGGGCACCTGCATCGATGTTGGCAGAGCTGCGGACAATGACCGAAGTGATTGGCAAGCCGCCGATCAGTCCGGAAAGAATATTCCCTATACCTTGCGCACGCAACTCAATGTTTGGATTTGTGTGTCGTTTGAACGGATCAATTTTATCGACGGCTTCGAGACACAAAAGGGTTTCGATGGAAGCCACTGCGCAAATGGTGAGGGCCACCGTATAGATTTTTGGATTTTGCCACTGGGTAAAATCCGGGAAGGTAAACAGCGACAAGAAGCCGCTAAAGCCATCTGAAACCGGTATTTGAACCAGGTGCTCGGTTTGTATGACCCATGGATCACCTAATGTTTTAAAAAGCGCGTTGATTAATATCGATGCAATTACAGCAACCAAAGCGCCCGGGATAAACGGGAAACGCTTTTTCAAAAAGGTGTTGTCCCACAACAACAAAATCCCCATCGAAATCACTGACACCACCACAGCACCAGGGTGCAGATAATGGGTAATAGCTTCCCATAAGGAGGTGAACGTATTGGTGCCATCGCGCTCAAAAAAATCCAGATCACCCTCTGCATCATGGTCATAGCCCACCGCGTGCGGAATTTGTTTGAGGATGATGATGATGCCAATGGCGGTCAACATGCCCTTGATGACGTTGTTGGGCAGGTAATCGGCTATGCCGCCAGCTTTTACCAAGCCCAAAAGCAATTGCATGATGCCTGCCAATACCACGCTGGTGAGGAATATTTCAAACGTGCCCAGCTCGTTGATGGCAGTGAGTACCACGGCAACCAAACCGGCCGCAGGGCCACTGACAGACGTTTGGGAGTTGCTGAAAAAACCTACCACCAATCCGCCTAGGATTCCCGCGATCATGCCGGAAAACAGCGGGGCACCACTGGCCAATGCCACACCCAGGCACAAAGGCACGGCAATGAGAAAAACCACCAGACCGGCGGGCAAATCGAACTTGAGGTTAGCGGAAATGGTGTTGTCTTGCATCAGGAAGAAGGTTAAGTCGTTAAACGCACAAAGATAAGGCTACATCCTGTAGACGGCACAAGTAACATTGAGTTGCTTTGCAAGGACTTAAGGAAGGTATGAAGGAAACGACAAACAACTTTATCCAGAATTGGTTTAAATATGCCGGTATAGTCCATATACCGCTAACCTTACCTGAAAACAATGAATGCACTTGTCCTGCCGGCCATTGGCCAGCCTTTAGCATGGCAAAACAATTACCCCGACCCTGTTCCGGTTCGGGGGGAAGTGGTGGTGGAGGTCAAGGCTGCCGCCCTGAATTCACGTGACGTATGGATCAGCAAAGGGCAGTATGCAGGCATTAAGTTGCCTTGCATATTGGGCAGCGATGGTGCTGGCCTGCTCGACAGCCGCCCTGTGTTGCTCAATCCTTCGATGAAATGGGGCAAAAACGCGCGTTTTCAAGGCCCGGAATACGAAATATTGGGCATGCCCCGCAACGGAACGTTTGCAGAGCAGGTGGCTGTGCCGCGCCGGCAAGTGTACGCCATGCCCGAACACCTCTCTTTTGAGCAGGCGGCTGCTTTGCCATTAGCGGGCCTGACCGCCTGGCGTACCCTGGTGACCCGGTGCAGGATTCGGGCAGGCGAAAAAGTATTCATCACCGGCATTGGTGGTGGCGTAGCGCTTATGGCCATGCAAATCGCATTGGCCATGCGCGCTACGGTTTGGGTCAGCTCCGGCAGTGTAGAGAAAATAAACCGCGCGATAAACCTTGGCGCAGCCGGTGGTGTCAACTACAAAGACCCCGATTGGGCCAAACAGCTCAAAAGCATTGCGGGCGGGTTCGACGTAGTGGTGGACTCGGGCGGTGGCGACGGGTTCGCTAACCTGCCTGGCATTTGCAATCCGGGTGCCCGAATCGGCATGTACGGCGGCACGGCTGGAAAAATCAACGGACTCAGCCCACAAATCCTCTTTTGGAAGCAGATCAGCATCCTGGGTTCCACTATGGGGCATTCAGGCGAGTTTGGGGCGATGCTTCGCTTTGTAGCGCAACACCGGATACTACCGTTGGTGGACGGTGCCCGGCCCATGTCCGAGGCGCAACGTGCGTTTGACTGGATGGACAGCGGGGCGCAGTTTGGTAAAGTTGTCCTCACATTACAGTAGACGATGTGCCCGGTCAAGAAAAAATTGAAAATGGTGCAGAGCCCGCGTTAAAACTGAGCCTCTTCTGTACTGCCTATTAAGGCCACTGTTGACGATTGGCCCTGTTGCACCGTGTTTTGCACAAAGTCGAAATAACCTGTGCCAACGAATGACTGGTGTTTCACGGCTGTAAATCCCTTGCTTTGCAACGCAAATTCGCGCTCTTGCAGTTCGGAAAAGCCGGCCATGCCGCGTTCGTGGTAAGCCGCCGACAGTTCAAACATGCTGGTATTGAGTGCATGAAAACCTGCCAGGGTGATGAACTGAAACTTGTATCCCAGGCTGGCGAGTTGCTCCCGGAATGTTTCCATGTCGGGCACGCTCATGTGCGACGCCCAGTTAAACGAAGGCGAGCAGTTGTAGGCCAATGGTTTGTCCGGGTATACTTCGTGGACGCCGGCGGCAAATTCGCGGGCGAGGCCCAGATCGGGGTGCGAAGTCTCCATCCACAGCAGGTCGCAATATGGGGCGTACGACACGGCGCGGTTGATGCAGGCTTCGAGGCCGTTGCTGAAGGCGTAAAAGCCTTCGTTGGTGCGCTTGCTGTTGGGGATGAAAGGCTGGTCGCGCTCGTCTATATCGGAGGTGATCAGGTTAGCTGCTTCTGCGTCGGTGCGGGCGATGAGCAAGGTGGGCACGCCCAACACGTCGGAAGCGAGGCGTGCTGCCACGAGTTTATCCACCGCTTCGCGCGTAGGCACAAGCACTTTGCCGCCGAGGTGGCCGCATTTTTTGGCCGAGGAGAGTTGGTCTTCAAAGTGCACGCCGGCGGCGCCCGCTTCAATCATGTCTTTCATCAGTTCGAAAGCGTTGAGGTTGCCGCCGAAGCCCGCTTCAGCATCGGCCACAATCGGTGCCAACCAGTCGCGGTAGGGCTCCCCGTTAACAGAACGCACTTGTTCGCGGCGCAATAAGGCATTGTTGATGCGGCGCACTACTGTGGGAACCGAGTTGGCGGGGTATAATGACTGGTCGGGATACATTTGACCGGCTAAGTTGGCATCGGCTGCTACTTGCCAGCCGCTGAGGTAAATGGCATCAAGTCCGGCCGCCACTTCCTGCACTGCCTGGTTGCCGGTGAGGGCACCCAGGGCCCCGACAAACGGCTTTTCATGGAGCATTTTCCATAATTTTTCCGCGCCCAAACGGGCGAGTGAGTACTCGATGCTGACTGCTCCACGGAGCTTGAGTACATCTTCTGCGGTGTATGGGCGCTTGATGCCGCCCCAGCGGTTGTTGGTGCTCCACTCTTCCTGAAGCAAACGGGCTTGTTGATTCATTTTATGTAGATGTTTTAGCTGACCAGCTCGTAGGCTGGCAGGGTTAGAAATTCGGTGAATTCGGGCGCGGACACCATACTGTCAAAAAGTTTGACTGCTTCTTCAAAACGGCCTTTGGCCCAGGCATCATCGCCGACCATGGTGTTGATTTTGGCGAGTTCTTCGTCGCGCATTTTTTGGTAAAGGGCTGAAGTGAACAGGGGCCCTTCCGCAAGGTGGGTTTCGTGGTGGAGCCATTGCCAGAGTTGTGTGCGGCTGATTTCCGCCGTAGCGGCGTCTTCCATCAGGTTGTATAGTGCTACGCAGCCGTTTCCGCGCAGCCAGTTTTCCACGTACAGGATGCCCACGTTGATGTTCTGCCGCACGCCTGCTTCAGTGACCACAGGAGGGGGCATTTCGAGCAAGTCCCCGGGTTGAATGTCGACGTTGTTAAGCTGTCGGTCTATTTGGTTCGGCTGCGGCATACATTCGTTGAAAATGTTCATGGCGATGGGCACAAGTCCGGGATGCGCTACCCAGGTGCCATCGTGCCCGTCCTGTGCCTCGCGCTGTTTGTCGGCGCGCACTTTGGCCAATGCCAATTCGTTGGCCTCTGGATCGTTTTTAATCGGAATTTGCGCGGCCATCCCCCCGATGGCGTGGCAGCCGCGGCGGTGGCACACCTGAATCACACGGAGGGAATAAGCCCTCATGAACGGTACCGTCATGGTTACCGCCGCCCGGTCGGGCAGGAGGAATTCGCCATGGTGGCGGAATTTTTTGATGAGGCTGAAAATGTAGTCCCAACGGCCACAATTTAGCCCGGCGGCATGGTCGCGCAGCTCGTACAGGATCTCGTCCAGTTCAAAAGACGCCAGGATGGTCTCTACGAGCACCGTAGCCTTAATGGTACCCTGCGGAATGCCGAGTTGTTTTTGGGCAAACAGGAAAACGTCGTTCCACAGGCGCGCTTCGATTGCGTTTTCTAATTTCGGCAGGTAAAAATACGGGCCGGTGTGCTTGTTGATCAGCGCCTGTGCGTTGTGGAAAAAATAAAGGCCAAAGTCTACCAGGCTGCCACTCATAGGCTCGCCGTAATAGCGAAGGTGGTTTTCGCGCAGATGCCATCCGCGCGGGCGCACCATGAGCACAGCCGTTTGCGGGTTCAGGCGATATGATTTGCCGGAGTTTGGATCGTCAAAGGCGATGGTGCCCCGCACGGCATCGTACAGGTTGATCTGCCCCTCCACCACGTTGGCCCAGGTGGGCGAGAGGCTGTCCTCGCAATCGGCCATGAATACTTTGGCACCCGAGTTTAGGGCGTTGATGATCATTTTACGTTCAGTCGGGCCGGTGATCTCTACCCGGCGATCCTGCAAGTCGGCAGGAAGCGATGCGACCGTCCAGTCCGATTCACGTATCGATTGTGTGTTGCGGGGAAAGGTGGGCAGCTCACCTGCATCCAACTGGGCCTGGCGGGCGTCGCGAACACGCAACAGCTCCAGACGCCGGGCGTTGAACGCGCGGTGCAACGAACAGAGAAACACCAGTGCATCCGCCGACAAAATGTGTTGGTAGGCGGCTGGCATTTCTGCCGTGATGCTTAATCCGTCTGGCAGTACAAAGGAGGTAGAGATATGTTCAAGTGCCATGAATTAAATTTGTTCTGTTAGAGAAAATTTCTTTGACAGTGCAAATTTATAACCTTTTTTTAAAATAGAGAAATTTTCTCTATAATTTTTTTTTTCACAAAAAAACAAAGAGAAGCAGTACGTTTGTGGACTTGCCCCCCGACTTTTCCAGTCCAACAGGGGGTGGAGGTGTCTGCAATGCAAAAACGAACCCTCAACCTGATCTTCGGCCTCAAAGTGCGCCTGTTGCGCCAGCAAATGGGCCTCACCCTGCAGCAGCTTTCGGAGCGTACGGGTACCGGCGTAGGTTATTTGCACGATATTGAGAAAGGGAAAAAACTTCCTTCTGCCGACAAAACCTTGTTGCTCGCGTCGGCTCTCGAGACCACGTACGACTATTTGGTGTCGCCCACGGCGTCGAAAAAGCTACAACCGATTGTAGACCTGTTGGAGTCCGATTTTTTCAAGCATTACCCGCTTGAGATGTTTGGACTGGAGCCGGCCAAGATCATCGAACTGCTTTCCGACGAGCCGGAAAAGGTGACTACCTTCGTAAGCGCCATCCTGAGCATAGCCCGCAACTACCACGTTACGCAGGAAAATCTTTACCTCGTAGCCCTGCGTTCGTACCAGAACGTGCACGACAACTACTTCGAAAACCTCGAGGAATCGGCGCGGGTATTCCGAACAACTCAGGGGCTGGATGTGCAAACCCCTGTGCCCGCGGCTGCCCTGGAGGAATGCTTGTATGCGCACTTCCATGTTCGGGTCGACCGTGTGCGCATGAATCAAATACCGGCATTGCGGGGCCTGCGTTCTTACTTTGCCACCACTACCCGCACATTGTTTTTAAACGCCCGCCTGTCGTCAGCCCAGGAAAAATTCCTGTTGGCGCGCGAACTCGCGTTTCAGCACCTGAAGCCGGAAGTGAGGCCCTACGAGACGATCTTGTTGCAGCCAGACAGTTATGAGGTGTTGCTCAACAACTTTAAAGCCTCCTATTTCGCCTCTGCTTTGCTGATGGATGAGCACCAACTGGCAGCCGATTTTCGCCGCTGCGCCGCATCAACGCAGTGGAACCCTGCCGAATGGATTGGGCTGGCAGAGCGTTATGACGTGACTGCGGAAATGTTGCTCCAACGCCTCACCAACGTGCTGCCCAAACAATTGGGAATAAAAGACCTCTTTTTTATCCGCATGCGCGGCAACGCGGCACTCAACCGTTTTGCCATGACAAAGGAGCTGCACCTCAGCGGCCAGCAAAGTCCATACCCAACCGAGCGCGACGAGCACTATTGCCGCCGCTGGATATCGATTGACATCCTGCGCCAACTGCGCACTACTGGCGCTAAAGGCGTTGTTGCCGCCGCTCAGGTGAGCCGCTACTGGCAATCGCCCAATACCTATTTGTGCATCAGCATGGCCAAAATGGAACAGCCCGGAAGCCGCGACGGTGTGAGCGTAACCCTTGGCCTGTTGCTCAACGACGCCCTGCACCGCCAAGTGTGCTTCCTCAATGACCCGCATTTGCCCGACAAAACCGTGCACACCACTTGTGAAACCTGTTCCATCGCCAATTGCGAGGCGCGCGCTGCCGCACCTGTAGAGGTCGAACGCGCTGTGGAACGCCGGTCGGTGGTAGAGGGGTTGACGCTGCTCAATCAATAATAAGCGCTTACCGCTTTGTTAAAAGTTCGGCTATTTACATTCGCCCGTCGGCAACACTCCTACTGCAACGGCATACATTTATATTCTGACTTCTTCGTCAACGACCCGTCTTCCAGGTTGTACAAACATCGACGCGCATACCCAACACCCAGGCCTCCAGCTTCCCACTCGGCTTTTTGAGGGCAGGGGGGCAGGCTGTCCAGCACAGTAACATCTACGGGTTCAAAGAACCACATGCGGCCGCTTGAGGTGATCAAGACAGTGTCTGTATACATCATTTGGAGTAGACCTTTGCGTTTAGGGATGTCCCATACGAGCAGTTGGCGGCCGTCCGGTCCGGTACCCGACTCGATGAACGCTTTGTCGCGGTTGATGCCAACAAAATAACTGTTTACCTGCATGGGTATGTTATAGGTTAGCTGACCCTCCTCTCTGGGTTTGATGATCACTTCTTCGCCCGTTTCATCCGGTTTGGTGGTCAAGCGTACAATGTAGTGGTGGTAAGTAAGTTCCACTTCGGTGGGCGATTTGACGACCATTTGCGCCCGGTCACAGCCATTGAAACCATAGGCGGTGTCCATGGGCGTGGAAGGATATGTGACTGATTCTGCCTTTTGACCCTCGGTTGAACCCTGGTTCTTGCAGTTGACGAGCGCGAGTGTGGTGAACAGGGGTAGAACAAGTCGTAAGTAGTTCATAGTGGAATCGTTGTTTTATTTAGCCGCAAACGTACTGAAAAAGGTGGAATAGCGGGCAATCACAATCGCCCGCCAGTCATCAGCCCCGCCATAGATGGCATGACCATCTGGAAAAAGTAAAAAAATACACCGAATGCTGATCTTTTGGCGAGAGTAGTGTTTATTTGCGGCCCTTGCACGTATGCATTCACCGCTTGATCCATTCATCATGAAGCCTCGCCTGCTTTTTTCCATTTGGTACATTTTTGCCGTTGGCAGTGTTTTTGCACAACACAAAGATCCTGTTGAGACCCTGCATTTCCGATCCATTGGACCGGCGGCCATGTCAGGTCGTATTACGGCCATTGCGGTTGACCCTTTGGATACCCGCATCGTGTACGCGGGTGCAGCCTCCGGCGGCGTATGGCGCAGCAACAGTGGTGGCACCAACTGGAAACCCTTATTTGACGAAGCCCCCACGCAGAGCGTAGGCGCTTTGGCGATTAATCCGAATAATCCGGACGAAATTTGGGTGGGCACAGGCGAGGGCAATCCGCGCAATTCGCAAAACTTCGGCGCAGGCATATTCAAAAGCATAAACGGCGGACAAACCTGGAATTGCATGGGATTGGAAAACACCCGCACCATCCACCGCATCCTCATCCACCCACACGACCCCAATACAGTTTGGGTGGCTTCCTTAGGTTCGGCCTATGGCTCTAACGACGAACGCGGGGTATTCAAAACCACCAATGGGGGGAAAACATGGCGGAAGGTGCTGTTTGTGAACGACCTGACGGGCTGTGCCGACCTGGTGCTCGACCCCGTCAACCCCAATAAACTCATAGCCGCCATGTGGGAATACCGCCGCTGGCCATGGCATTTCAAAAGCGGGGGCACTGGATCGGGATTGTACGTCAGCTTCGACGGTGGCGACACGTGGACGCGCCGCACCGACAAAGACGGACTGCCCGAAGGCGCATTGGGCCGCATCGGCCTCGCCATTGCCCCAAGCAACACGGCAGTGGTGTATGCCTTGGTGGAAGCCAAAGACAACGCCTTGTACAAAAGCACTGACGGTGGTAAGTCCTGGCGCAAAATGGCGGAGAAAAACATGGGCGACCGGCCATTCTACTACGCCGAAATTTACGTAGACCCGCAGCACGAAAACACTGTGTACTCCGTACATTCACAGATTACCCGCAGCATAGACGGTGGACGCAGTTTTGATGGCTGGGTTGGTTTTTGGGACATTCACCCCGATCACCATGCATTCTGGATCAATCCGAAAGACCCCAAACACATCATTGACGGCAACGACGGCGGCCTCAACATTACGTACGACGGTGGCCAAACCTGGCGATATGCCGAAAACATTCCCGTCGGGCAGTTTTACCACATCAACGTGGACAAGGAGATGCCTTACAACATTTATGGCGGTTTGCAGGACAATGGCTCCTGGGTGGGCCCCTCGGCGGTCTGGAAACGCAGCGGCCTGCGCAACAGCGAGTGGCGTGAGGTGTTGTTTGGCGATGGATTTGATGTGCTGCCCAACCTTCAGGACACGCGCTACTGTTTTGCCATGTGGCAGGGGGGCGAACTGACGTATGTGGACATACAAACCGGCAAAACCCGCTACGCAAAACCCCTGCACCCTGATGGTGTTGACCTGCGGTACAACTGGAATACGGCACTGGCTCAAAATCCGCACCTCCCCACGGGCATTTACCTTGGCAGCCAGTTTGTACATTACTCGCCAGACCTTGGCGTTACCTGGAAGGTCATTTCGCCAGATTTGACCACCAACGACACGTCCAAGTTGCATCAAGACCTGTCAGGCGGGCTTACCTTAGACGCCACCAATGCCGAAAATTACTGCACGATATTGGCCATTGCCCCTTCGCCCGTATCCCCCGAGGTCATCTGGGGGGGCACCGACGACGGGCGGGTGCAGGTCACCCTTGACGGTGGTCAGCAATGGGATGATGTGTCCCGCCACATGCCTGATTTGCCGAAAAATGCCTGCGTACCATACATCGAAGTGTCGGCCAAAAATGCAGGAGAAGCGTTTGTAGTGGTCAACAATTACCGGCAGAACGACTGGGAACCCTACCTGTACCACACCAAAAACTATGGTAAAAAGTGGAAACGCCTGGCCAGTCCCAAAAACATCAAAGGATTCTGCCTCTCCGTGTTGCAAGACCCAGAGGTGCCGGAGCTGTTGTTTTTGGGAACCGATCAGGGGTTGTATTACAGCCTGGATTATGGCGAGGTATGGACGCACTGGCCCGCTAAAAGCCTGCCTGCGGTACCCGTGCAGGACATTAAAATACAGCAGCGCGACGGTGACCTGGTGCTGGGTACTTTTGGAAGGGCGATCTGGATTTTGGACAATCTGGAGCCCTTGCGTGCGCTTGCCCGTGGCCAGTCAACCCTTTTGGATCAGCCGTTTGCCGTATTGGAGCCCCAGGTGGCGGTGTTGGCCAATTATGTGGCCTACGATGGGCCGCGTTTTGTGGCCGATGAGACGTTCAAGGGAGAAAATAAACCGGCTTCGGCCCGCATACCCGTCTGGGTTAGCCCATCGTTGTTTGCCGGAAAACCGGATCAGGGAACGTCAAAAGACAAGGAAAAAAAGCCAGAAAAGGCTGCGGTAACGATCCTGAATGCGTCGGGCGACACCTTGCGCCGCTTCAAAACCGATGTTGACACCTTTTTCAATGTGGTCAATTGGGGCCTCGATACAAAAGGTGTTCGGTTCCCGAGCAAAGAAAAACCGGACAAAGACGCTGGCGAGCCGGGTGGAGGGCCCGCTGTTTTGCCGGGCCGCTACCGAGTTTTCATAACATACAAAGGGCACACAGATTCTACTTTGCTGGAGGTGATAGACGATCCGAGGACGCCAGTAGTGTCCACAACCGACCGCGAGGCCAACAGAATGGCCATTCAAACGTGGCAAAAATCGGTAGAGCGCAGTGCGGGGGCATACGACCGGTTGGTCGAAGCAGAAAAAACGATTGCGCAAGTAGAAGCGCAATTGGAAAACGCCCGCGACAGCGCAAAAACAGATGTCCTAAAACAAGGAAAAATATTAAAGGATAGCATCTCGGCAATCAAAGAAGCATTTTTTACCCACAAAGAAATCAAGGGTATTCAACGCAATCCAAATAACCTGAATGCTTTACAAGGAAAGGCTTTGCAATACCTCAACGCAGAAACGGGAGTGCCGGGTGCCAATGCACGCCTGGCCATAGCGGCTGCAGACGCCAAACAGGAAGAGCTTACGCAACGGATCAACACCTTGCTGGAGGGCCCATGGATGACTTACCGCAAAGCAGCCGAAAGCATTCCAACCAACCCGTTCAAGGACTTTGACCGCCTTTAGATGCGCATTCTGATTCAATTTCAAAATTTTTTCGTCGAAATTTTGATAAACTTAATCAAGGCTGGCTTGTTTTTTCGACCTTTGCAAGGTTAAACAATCTAGCTTCATTTTTATCATTAACCCCGATTCTATCCAAGTAACCATCGATGTTTTACATTTTAGCATTTAAATAAAAATTTTCAATGAAAGGTAATCAGGGAAAACTGACTACAATCGGAGTCTTTTACGACGGCAATTATTTCCAACACATCAGCAATTATTACGCGTATCACCATGAAAGACGGGCTCGAATCAGTGTGGCTGGTCTACACAGTTTCATCAGACACCGTGCAGCCTTAGAGGAAAACACCGAGTTTCACTTGAACACCATCGTGGATTCGCATTACTTCCGCGGACGCCTAAGCGCCCAGGAAGTGAGCAACGAAGGCAACCGGTTGTATTTCGAACGCCTTTTTGACGACATCCTGATGATGGAGGGCGTAACCACCCACTATTTGCCGGTGCGGTACATCCAAGGGTACCGACAAGAACGGGGTATTGACGTTTGGCTGGCGCTGGAAGCTTTGGAGCTGGCCTATTCTAAAAAATACGACGTGGTCTGTTTGGTGGCCTCCGATGGCGACTATGTACCGTTGGTGCGCAAACTCAACACGCTCGGCATTCGCGTGATGGTGCTGGGCTGGGACTTCGAGTACTTTGATGAAGAGGGCGGACGGCGCAGCACCGTTACCTCACAAGCCTTGCTGGAGGTAACCAATTACCCCATACCGATGCACGACATCATTGACAGCAAAGACGAAAGCGACTCCAATTTTTTGATCGACCAGCTTTTTGTCGAGCGCAAAAAAGTGCCACCCACTGCACCTGCCAAGAGTTTCACCATTGAAGATGAAGGCGAGGTGAAAACCAGCACGATATTCGCTTTGAAAGACGGCTACGGTTTCATCAATTATCCGCTTACGAACAACCTCTTCTTTCACTTCTCTTTTCTGGTGGATACGGATTTCAATGACCTGCACGAAGGCGATGTGGTGGAGTTTACCATTGGCAAAAACGAACGTGGCGAACCCGTTGCCCGCAATGTCAAGTTGATGAAACCTTTAGAGGTTTAGTGGCCTGCTTGAAAATTGATTAGCGGTGCACGTGCTCCTTTTTTTTCCATAGCCACATGAAAGCGGACATAGAAAGGTTGTGGGTCATGGCCAACGCCCCGTCACGGCGCATTTTGGGCCTGATGTCGGGTACATCGCTGGATGGGCTTGACCTTGCGCTGTGTACCGTTTCGGGTTCGGGGATGCACACCCGTGTGGTGCTCGATGTATTTGAATCCTTGCCGTACAGTGATGCCTTTCGGGACGCTGTACGGCGGGTTTTTGCCCGGCGGGAAATAGACCAATTGGCGCTCGTGCTGTTGCATGTGCACATTGCCGAAACGCACGCAGCTATGGTCAATGATTTTTTACAGCGGCATGGCGCACCTAACGTGGATGTACTGGCGAGCCACGGCCAAACGGTTTTTCATGCACCCCAAAATGGACACGGACTGGCCAACCAACCCAATGCTACCCTTCAGTTGGGCGACGGCGACCATTTGGCTGTGCGCACGGGTCTGCTGACGGTCTCCGATTTCCGCCAGAAGCACGTGGCTTATGGTGGCGAAGGCGCTCCGCTGGCGTTGTATGGGGATGTGCTGCTGTTTTCGTCGCCTCAGGAAGACCGATTCCTGCTCAACATCGGCGGCATTGCCAATTTTACATTTCTTCAAAGCATTGGAGCGGATTTTCCGCACGCCACATCCCGCATGCCCTTTGCTGCCGATACTGGCCCGGGCAACACGCTGATGGATGCAGCGGCGCGGCGCTATTTTGACGTACCGTTCGACCGCGATGGCCTGTTGGCTGCACGCGGACAGGTGTTGCCTCGTTTTTTGGCTGACTTGTTGAGCGAACCGTATTTTGACATGCCATTTCCCAAAACCACGGGCCCCGAGCGTTTTTCGTGGGCTTGGGTGGAGGGCATCATAGCGCGGTTGCCCAAGGGCCACCAAAATCCGTACGACATAATAACCACGCTGACCGAGCTGACCGCTCAAAGCATTGACACTGCGGTGCGGAACGTGATGCGGCCGGACGCACCCACGGCGTTGTACCTGAGCGGCGGCGGCGCGTACAATCCGGTGCTGTGCAGGCGGCTGCAGGCGTTGCTGCCTGATGTAGCTCAGTACCGGACGGATGTGCTGGGCATTCCGGCGGATGCCAAGGAGGCGGTGTTGTTCGCCGTGTTGGCCAACGAAACCCTTGCTGGCGGCACATTGCCCAAGGTGCAGGGTTTGCCCTGGATGAGCATGGGCAAGGTTTCGTTGCCCGGGTGAGGCATTACGCTTACCTTTGTCACATGATCCGCTCCGAACTCATTGCCCGTATTTTCCAAAAACGCAGCTTTCTTTGTGTAGGCCTCGACCCGGAACCCGAGCGTATACCGGCGTTCCTGAACGCTTATCCCGACCCGATTCTGGAGTTTAACAAACGCATCATTGACGCCACACGCGACCTGTGCGTGGCTTACAAGCCCAATACGGCGTTTTACGAAGCACTTGGCCCCAAAGGGTGGGTTACGCTGGCCGAAACGGCTGAATACATTGGCGACCAGCACTTTCGCATTGCGGATGCAAAACGCGGCGACATTGGCAACACCAGCCGGAAGTACGCAACTGCTTTTTTTGAACAAATGCCGTTTGACGCCATCACCGTGGCGCCATACATGGGCGAAGACAGCGTGCTGCCGTTTTTTGACTATCCAAACAAGTGGGTTGTTTTGCTGGCGCTCACCTCCAATACAGGAAGCGCAGATTTTCAGCGCACGGAACAATCGGCTAACCACGAACAATTTTTCGAAAAAGTGCTGCGCCGTTCCAGCCGGTGGGGCAGCCGCTCCAGCATGATGTATGTGGTAGGCGCTACACATCCGGAGGCTTTCAAGCGGGTGCGCGACATTGTGCCCGACCATTTTCTGTTGGTGCCCGGCGTGGGCGCACAGGGCGGCGAACTGGCCGACGTGTGCCGCTATGGGCTCACCGAGGAATGTGGTTTGTTGGTCAACTGTTCGCGGAGCATCCTGTACGCTTCATCGGGCGACGATTTTGCAGAGGCGGCGCGGGAAGTGGCGCTGGGGTTGCAGGGGCAGATGGATGCTTTATTAGGGGCCACGGCGTTTCAAGGTTGACCAAAGTGCCGTTGACGCTTACCCTATTTCAAAAATTCCAGATAGTTTTCTGGATGGACAATTTGGGTTTTGGCTTCGGGGTAGGCGTTCAGAAACGGTTTTGGAAAAGACACGCCGCGCTCGGGGTTCCACTTGAATTCGAAGGCATGGAGTTGACCGTCAAAGTTTTCGAGATAGTCAATTTCGCGGGCTTCGGTGGTCCTCCAAAAATAGTGCTGGGTGTGCGAACGATGGGTTTGCAGCCATTTCAGCCGCTCGCTGACCAAAAAATTTTCCCACAAACCGCCGACATCGGTGCGCGAGGGCAGCAAGGAATAATTGCCGAGGATGGCGTTTCGGACACCATTGTCATAGAAAAAAACCTTGCGGGTTTTGGTCAGTTCGTTGCGGAGGTTGCGGCTGAACGCGGGCAAACGGAACACCACAAACGATTTTTCGAGTAAGTCGAGATAGCGTTGAATGGTACTTTGGTCGGTTCGGATGGTTTGCGCCAGTTCGTGGTATGATACTTCACTGCCCACTTGCAAAGCCAGGGCTTTGAGCAACTGCTCCAGGATTTCGGGTTTTCGCACATCATGAAATGTGAAAATGTCTTTGTACAAATAACTGGTCGCCAATCCTTTGAGCAATTCGATCTCCCTGCCGGGTTTGCTGACGATTTCGGGGTACATCCCAAAAATCAGGCGTGTGGGCAGGAGCCGTTTTTCGTCCAATGCGCCGTGGTGGTTCATCATTTCGGCAGTGGCGAGGGGCAGCATCAGGTACTCAAATTTGCGACCAGTGAGCGGTTCATTGATTTCGTTCGACAGTTCAAACGACGACGAACCCGTAACCACCACCTGCACTTCGGGAATTCGGTCGGTGAAAAGTTTCAAAGTCAAGCCGATGTTTTTGACCCGTTGGGCTTCGTCAATCAAGACCAAAGTCGCCTCGCCGATGAGGTTTTTCAAAGCCGTCGAGGTGGTGTTGGTCAAAATTTGTCGGATGTCGGGTTCATCACAATCCAAAAAAATCGATTTGCGGTCGGTCGTTTTGACGAGTTCATGAAGCAAGGTGGATTTGCCGGCCTGTCGCGGACCCATGATGATGATGGCTTTGCCTTCCCCGATTTTTGATTGGACGGTTGGGAGTAAAATTCTAGGTATCTGCATGGTGGTTCAGCCTTTACAATAATATTGAAAAGAAAGCAAAGATACGTTTTTCAGGATCATAACCAGAAATAAATGCCATAATTTCTGACTACAGTCTTGAAAACAGGCTTTTTTCCTAGAAAACCATACACATCCCAATATAGTCAACAGTTAACAAAAACGCTCCATGAGCGTAGTCTTTCATCATTATAGTCTCTTTCGAAATGAACAAAACATGTTATTGAGGCCGGTGAAATACAGGCCGCTCGTTCAGCGCGCGGGCCAGTAAGTCGGCTCACTAAGCGATTCCATTTAATGTCGGCCTGTTACTGGTGGAAAGAAAGGGGGGCACTCACAGAGATGATGGGCAACTTGGGAAAAACTCCTTATCTTTATCCCGATGAAATACCCGATTGGCATACAGGATTTTCGCAAAATTCGCGAAGAAGGCTTTGTTTACGTAGATAAAACAGAGCAAATCTTTCGCATATTAAAAAACGGACAATACTTCTTCCTCTCCCGTCCGCGCCGCTTCGGCAAATCGCTGCTGCTGTCCACCCTGAAGGAATTGTACAGCGGGCAAAAGGCGCTCTTTGAAGGATTGTGGATTGAAGACCAGTGGGACTGGACAAGCACCCATCCGGTCATCTGGTTGAAATTCAGCAGCCAGGGCACCGGCACCCTGGGTCTGGAAAAGGCTATCCACAACATGCTGGACGAAGCCGCCCAGATACTCGGCGTACGCCTGCCTGAAACCAGCTACGACCAAAAATTCAAATCGCTGATCCAGCAAACGGGCAAAGAGCAAAAAGTAGTGCTGCTCGTAGACGAATACGACAAGCCGATCATCGACTACTTAGACGATATGGAACAGGCCGAAGCCAATCGGGCGGTCCTGAAAAACTTCTACTCTGTCATCAAAGACAGCGACCCTTATCTCGAACTGGTGTTCATCACCGGGGTGTCGGCTTTTTCCAAGGTGAGCATCTTTTCGGAGCTGAACAACCTGAGCAACATCAGCCTGCATCGATACACCGATACTTTGCTGGGCATTACCCAGAAAGAGATGGAGGCGTATTTTTCCGAGCCGCTCCGGCACATCGCCGAAGTGGAACACATGCCCGTGGAATCCTTAATGGATAAAGTCCGGCTTTGGTACAATGGCTATTCCTGGAATGGAACCGATCGGTTGTATAACCCTTTTTCTATCCTGCGCTTCTTAGACGCCCAGGCTTTTCAAAACTTCTGGTTCGAAACCGGCACCCCGACCTTCTTAGTCAAAGAAATGCGCAAGCATGGCTACTACAATGTGGAACAGGTCGAAGCCACACCGGAACAACTCACCAGCTTCCATGTTGGCGCGCTGGACCCCATCGGCGTGCTGTTCCAGACTGGCTATTTGACCATTGACCATTTCGATAAGATTTTTCAGCAGTATATCCTTCGCTACCCCAACCAGGAGGTACGCTTTTCCATGCAGCAGCACTTGCTGCTGGTGTATCAGGATAAATACCCGGGCAATGCGCTTGCGCCAGTGGTGGCCATAGCCAAAGCGCTGGCGGTGGGCGACATCGAGCAGGTGGTGGCTACCCTGAACGGGGCTTTCGCCTCCATCCCGTACGACCTGTGGCAAAAGGAAAACGAGCACTTCTATCACGCGCTGGTGCACCTGATCTTTTCCCTGCTGGGCACCTACATCCGCTCCGAGGTGCACACTGCCCGGGGCCGCTGCGACGCGCTGGTGGAAAACGAGCATTACATCTACGCGTTTGAGTTCAAATTAGACGGTAGCGCCGAGGCGGCCCTGCAACAGATACATGAAAAAGGCTATCTGACGCCTTTCCAGGGCTCCCCCAGGGAAAAAATGGCGGTGGGGATCAATTTTTCTACGGAGCAGAAGGCGGTGGAGGGGTGGAAGGTGGAGCGGGTGTAAAGTAGTTGTGACCTCACAGATTGCGAACTGATTTGCTCAAGTGAAGTGACATACAGATGATGGTCAACTTGAAGAAAATCCCTTACCTTTATCGCGATGAAATACCCGATCGGCATACAAGATTTTCGAAAAATTCGCGAAGAAGACTTTGTTTATGTAGATAAAACAGAGCAAATATTTCGCATATTACAAAACGGACAATACTTCTTCCTGTCCCGTCCGCGCCGCTTCGGCAAATCGCTGCTGCTGTCCACCCTAAAGGAATTATACAGCGGGCAGAAGGCGCTTTTTGAAGGGTTGTGGATTGAAGACCAGTGGGACTGGAGCGTTCAGCAGCCGGTGATTCACCTGAAGTTTGCTACTTTTCCTTATAAATACAATCCCCTGAAGGATGCCATTGCCTTCAGTTTGCAAAAGGAAGGTGAACACCTCGGTGTGCAGCTCAGCGACAATCCGCTCAGCAACCCGCTGGAGGAGCTTATCAAAAAAACCTTCGATAAATATGGCCGGAAAGTAGTGCTGCTCGTAGACGAATACGACAAGCCGATCATCGACTACTTAGACGATATGGAACAGGCCGAAGCCAATCGGGCAGTACTGAAAAACTTCTACTCGGTCATCAAAGACAGCGACCCTTATCTCGAACTGGTGTTCATCACCGGGGTGTCGGCTTTTTCCAAGGTGAGCATCTTTTCGGAGCTGAACAACCTGAGCAACATCAGCCTGCATCGATACACCGATACTTTGCTGGGCATTACCCAGAAAGAGATGGAGGCGTATTTTTCCGAGCCGCTCCGGCACATCGCCGAAGTGGAACACATGCCCGTGGAATCCTTAATGGATAAAGTCCGGCTTTGGTACAATGGCTATTCCTGGAATGGAACCGATCGGTTGTATAACCCTTTTTCTATCCTGCGCTTCTTAGACGCCCAGGCTTTTCAAAACTTCTGGTTCGAAACCGGCACCCCGACCTTCTTGGTCAAAGAAATGCGCAAACATGGCTACTACGATGTGGAACAGGCGGAAGCCACACCTGAACAGCTCACCAGCTTCCATGTTGGTGCGCTGGACCCCATCGGCGTGCTGTTCCAGACGGGCTACCTGACCATTGACCATTTCGACGAGACCTATCAGCAGTACATCCTCCGCTACCCCAACCGGGAGGTGCGCTTTTCCATGCAGCAACACCTGCTGCTGGTGTATCAGGAAAAATACCCGGGCAATGCGCTCTCGCCGGTGGTGGCCATAGCCAAAGCACTGGCGGTGGGCGACATCGAGCAGGTGGTGGCTACCCTGAACGGGGCTTTCGCCTCCATCCCGTACGACCTGTGGCAAAAGGAAAACGAGCACTTCTACCACGCGCTTGTCCACCTCACCTTTTCCCTGCTGGGCGCCTACATCCGCTCCGAGGTGCACACTGCCCGGGGCCGCTGCGATGCACTGGTGGAAAACGAGCATTACATCTACGCGTTTGAGTTCAAATTAGACGGTAGCGCCGAGGCGGCCCTGCAACAAATCCATGAAAAGGGCTATCTGGCGCCTTACCAGGGTTCCCCCAAGGAAAAAGTGGCGGTGGGCATCAATTTTTCGACGGAGCAGAAGGCGGTGGAGGGGTGGAAGGTGGAGCGGGTGTAAGGCCGTCTTGAAAAGGTAACCAGGTTGATGAAAGCCCCATATTTGTACCCGAAAAACACAGCCCCATACTGAACATGAAACCGTCCTTTCTGACCACCCAAGTCTATCTGGTCGTCCTGTCGCTGCTGGTCGCTACCATGCACCTCCAATGCACCGGCCAACAACCACCCAACCCCGCCGACTCCACCCAGGTGCAGCCGGAGCCGGTGCGGCCTCCGCATACGTATGGGGCGTATACACTGCAGTGGAAAGCTTACAATGGGGCTTACCACATTGGACCCTTCTACCGAGACACCATTACCATTGATACGGTTCAATATTTTGTGGAAGAAAAGGTGCCTGGAATATTGGTGTTTGAGGATCCATGGCCTTATTCCGGATTGCCAATAAAAAAACTGGAATATTACGACACCCTGTCGCATGTACTATTAAAGATAGTAGACCTCGAAGCCCTTTCGCCGTATTACAACGGCCAATATCCAGGTGTTACAGTTGGTGGTATAGACGTAGAATATATGATTTTACCTGATGAACCTGACTCTAACTGCGTGTTTCCCAGACTGCCGCCGCCACAATATTATTCTACCTACAACAGCATACGCCTGCTCTCTGATGCCGGGTATTACTTAGTGGGTAATTACCTGGTTGGTTACAAGAACGAGGACGGATTAACGTATGTAGTCAGTTGGGAAAGCACCGTCATAGTCTTAAATCCCCAAGGAGAAGAAGTACTGCGCATCAAACCGAATTACACTTTTTATGCCACTCTGGTTACTGCCGATGGCCGCTATTTTTGTGTGTCCTACGGGGGTAGGCAATATGCTTATGAAGGGAGCCCTTTTCAACCATGTGCGGCCTATTTTGACATATATGACATGAACGATGGCAAACGATTGATGCATTATTTGGGGATGAATGAGCTTCAGGGAATTACTCCCGGTTATATGGAAAATTATGCCAACGGATTGCTGTACAACAGTTTTTCAAAATCTGATTTTTCTAACAGAGACAATACACTATTTGAGGAATTGATTTTCGATCCGCATAATAGAGAAGTCACAATATACAATATTGGAAACAGAATGCCGCTACACCACCAAAATAATTTGGACACGTTAATTAAAACAATGCCCCACAAACTCCGAAAATTTTAAGTCATGCCCAATAAAACAAAATTACTCCTTTTTCTCCTCATTGGTGGCATAGCCACCAACCTTAGGGCTCAAGCGGCCAAGTACTGTAATTATCGTGGAATAGTGAATAGCTTGCATACGTACGATACTGTTGCCGTTTTGTTTCCCAATAATCTGGTAGCCGATGATTATGGGCCGAGGTTAAATGATCAGAATGATCACCGGTTCATTTCCCAAGGCAATGGATTGACGGGAGGGCAGGACAGCATACCCAGAGGTGTCATCACCGTGGAGTATTTCCAGGATAATGCGTATTATGTGTTTCATCGGGCCGATGGGGGTGTTATAAAGAGAGTCCGGTATGATTCATTTCCGGATTATTCTGCTTTTGCTGATTTAGGTTTTGAAAAGGACACAACTGAAACGACGCTGAAATACTTATTAAGCAATGCTACTTTGCAAGAAAAAAAACAAGAACTTAGCACTTGGGGTATTACACTTCCCGATAGTCTACTGGATGGATGTAATACCATAGAGCATTTTCGGCCAAATATTTTGAAGCCTTGTGGTGATTACGAGGTACTAAATTATTTATTAAGTGTCTCATCAACTATAATGTATGTTTATAAAAATTACGATTTATCTATCTTAGGACAATCCAGATTGTATTTGTATAATACTCAAGGTGAAATCGTCTTTGAGCGTCAGGTTGATTATGAAATTTGCAATAGTTTTTGTATTAGCTCTGATGGTAGATTTCTGATATGTGATCTCCGCAGTTCACCGGATTTTGAATCCGGTATGACAATGCCGACATTGGGAATTTATAATTTAAAGTATAATAATGAATTCAATATTGATATACCTGAAAATACTTTAATTGGCTATGAATTTATTGACTTTCCTAGTTTAATACGTCAAAACAACAATTATTTTGATTGGTTTTTTACTTCATCTGGTAAAGAAAATGGGAAACGGTATTTTACACATATTCATATAAGTCCTGTAGAAAGATATCTCTTTGTAAAGTTAGTTGAATTGCCTGAAGATGGGCCATACGATATCGATGAGGTAAAGCGAGTCTTTCCTGCTTTATTTTATGCCCAAAACCATAAGCAAATCATCACTAATGCTGATTATACAAGGTCAAACTATTAAAAAAAAGCGCTCAAAAAAATCCCCTATCATGCAAAACACCCGCTTCCACCCATACCTCCGCCGCTGCTTCGAACTCGCCCGTCGCGGCGCGGGCCAGGTATCCCCCAATCCCCTGGTCGGAGCAGTGGTGGCACACGAAGACCGCATCATCGGCGAAGGCTGGCACCAACGGTATGGTCAAGCGCATGCGGAAGTCAATGCCTTGAACAGCGTTGCACCGGAAGACCGGCATTTGATCCCCCAAAGCACGCTGTACTGCAGCCTGGAACCTTGTTTTCACCACGGCAAAACGCCGCCCTGCGTGGAACGGGTCATGCAGGAAAAGCTGTTGCGGGTGGTCATTTCAAATGTCGACCCCAACCCTTTGGTGGCCGGACAAAGCGTAGCCCGCATGCGCGCAGCCGGCATAGAAGTGATTACCGGAGTATTGGAGCAGGAAGGGGCCGAACTCAACCGCGTATTTTTCACCTCTGTGACCCATAAACGCCCTTTTGTAGTGCTCAAATGGGCCCAAAGCGCCGACGGCTTCATCGGTCGGGTGGGGGAGCGCACCACCATCAGCGGGCCTGTAGCGCAACGCCTGGTACACCGTTGGCGCAGTGAATTAGACGCCATGCTGGTAGGTGCACAAACGGCGCGTGTAGACAATCCGCGGCTGGATGCCCGATTGGTGCATGGTCGGCCGCCACTGCGCATCGCACTGGATCAAAAAGGCGACATCCCGCAAACCCATCACTTGTTTGACGACAGCCAGCCGACCTGGATACTGGGCCCGAAACGGCAGGGCGAATGGGCTCAAACGCTATTTATGCCTGTTCCAGCATCCTGGGAGGCGTTCCTGTACCATTTGTACGACCACCGCATCGCCTCGTTGTTGGTGGAAGGCGGCGCGTCGGTTTTGCGGCAATTCATGGAGGCCGGGTTGTGGGATGAAATGCGGGTGCTGGAAAACCCCCGCCTGGTATTGGGCGACGGGATTGTCGCGCCGCGCACGGGTGCCGGAGCCATAAAGGTTTCTACCATGGATGTCGGGGGAGACCACGTATCTGTATACACTCCCTTTAGCCAGGGTCTACAGCCACAATCACCCCGCCGCCGGATACCCGTTGGGTAACGGCCGGAGAGCCTTTGTATTCTACCCGGGCGCCGCCACTGATGTCGGCGTCCAATGCTTCAGAGGGAAAACATTCAATCCGGGAACCTCCGGAAGCATCAGCTTCGCTTTGTTTTGTCATCAAATCAAACGCGTGCAACTGAGCGCCGCCGCTCAGGTCGGCATCCAAACGTTCGGCACTTCCGTTCAATGTTGCCTGGGAACCGCCCGACATGTCCATGTTCACAGAGCGATAAGCCATGCCTGCCGTTTCCAGGCTGCTGCCGCCCGAGAGATCAAATTTGGCGTCAACGCCTTCGAAAGGCGTTTCCATGCGCACTTGAACAGCCCCGCTCAGGCTTAAAGCACTCAATTCAGGCAATTCCACCCGATATTTGATGCTGGCATTGTTGATCCAGCCGTCAATAGAAATGTGCAGGATGCCGCCGCGCACTTCTGTTCTGATGCGCTCCAGTACATTTTGCTGGGTTTCGATGGTGATTTGGGAAACCTCCGAGCGCACGATGGTCATCTCGGCACCGCCGCCTGCCTCAACACCCCGAATGGGCTCCAACGGGCGGGTCTCCGAGACTACAGGCCCTTCAGCCTTGACGCCGTTTAAGCAGCTCTTGTAACGCCATCCAAACATGAAAACGGCTACTAAGACCATAAAAATCAATAGATTGCGCATAAAAAACCTGTTTTAGATTTGTTGATGAAAATTTGACACCCAAAGTCCGAAAAAAGTTACAACTTCGTGCCAATATTATCTAAAACAATGACCAACGCCCTCTTGCCCCTGGTTTTGCTCATCGGCATAACCCCTTTGCCGTTTTGCCGTAAGGATTCCCCACTCGTCATTCCGCATTCCGCATTCCGCATCCCGCATTCCGCATTCGTTCAATGGGAAACCCCCACGGAGCACGACTTTGGGAAGGTATACATGGGCAAACCCGTTCGCCATGTGTTTTCCTTTGTGAACACAAGCGACCAGCCGCTGATCATGCAAACCGTGCGCACCACCTGTGGCTGTACGGCGGCCGAGTGGGTCGAAACCCCCATTGAACCCGGTCAAAAAGGGGAGGTGATCATTGAGTTTGACGCGTACATCAAAGGGGCTTTCCGAAAAAAAATACGCGTATTTTTCGACAAACAAAAAGCGCCCGAAATTTTGTGGGTGCTTGGCGATGTTGAGTAATTTTTCTGCTAACCAATAAATGCAACCGATTATGAAATCCCTCACAACAGTACTCTTTTTCCTGCTGGCGGCGTGGAGCGTCCAGGCACAATCTTGCCGCGATGCCGTGGACTTCTTCAAAGAAGGCGCCCTGCTGGAGTACACCAATTACGACGGTAAAGGCAAGGGGCAGAGTGTGGTGCAACAGACCGTACGCTCGTTGCAGGAAAACCGCGATACCCTGACCGCGCTGGTGGACGTGAAGTCTTTTGACAACAAAGGAAAAGAAACGTTCAACAACTCCTTTCCCATCAAATGCCATCTGGGCAACATCTACATGGACATGCGCAGCATGGTGCCCAATCAAATGGCCGCAGGTACCAATGCCGCCGCGCAGGTGGAAATTACGGGCAGCGACCTCATTTTTCCGTCGGACATGCAACCCGGCCAAACGCTGCCCGATAGCGATATGAAAGTAAAAATGTCGATGAATGGCATGCAATTGATGAGCACCGATGTGCGGATGTACAACCGAAAAGTGGCAGCCAAAGAATCGTTGACCACGCCTGCCGGTACGTTTGACTGCATCAAACTGACCTATAACATCGAAGTGAAATTGATGGGTACCCGCACATCGTACTGCGAATTCTGGTACGCCAAAAAGGTTGGCACGGTCAAGTCTGTGACGTTTGACAAGAAAGGGGACGTGGAGTCGAGAATGGAGTTGACGAAGTTCAAATCCTGATTTTTACCACTAAGAACACTGTTTTTACCACTGTTACCACTAAGACCACTTAGTGTCCTAAGTGGTCTTAGTGGTAACAGTGGTGAAAGCGGTTTAGCGCCGGAGGCGCACCGTAATCACCGTGCCGTTGTCGATGGTGAGTGTGCCCCAGCGGTCGCAAGTGCCATCGCCAAAGTTGAGGGTAGCTGTTCGGCCATCGCGGGTGAGGGTGAGGATGCCTTCCCCGATCCAGCGACATGTTGCTTTTTTGATCATGGGTTCGGTGGTGGTTACCGAGAACGGTTCGCCATTGCGGTTTACGCCGGATGTGGTGCCACCGATGCTCCACACGTTGTCTACAAATGTGGGCGTGTTGCTGCCTTCGATGAGTGTATTGGTGCGGTTGGTGTTCCAGCTTACACTGGTGCCATCGGCGTAAATGAGCTGCATGCCTTGAGCCACTTTGCTGAAGCTAAACTGGCCATTGGCGTCGGTGCCATTGTTGGTCCAGGTTTTCACACCGAGCACCTGTACCTCGTCTACAAAAAAGTTTTCGTGGGTAACCGTGCGCGTGGCACCGGGCGTAAATAAATCGGCAGACTGGACGATGACGATTTTGCCTTTCAGGACGCGCCCGTCGGGACGTGTACAGGCGCTGCCGTAATCAATAGTGATGGTATTTGGCCAGGTGCCTTGAGGCTGTGCGAATGTGATGGTGGGGCAGCCGCTGCCACTGTTGCCGCCGCGTTGTTCCACGTCCACGTCAATGTCCATGTCCACTTGTTCAGAAAAATCTTCCACGGTGGCCATATCTTCAGTGGCCTGCACAAAAGCTTCTTCCACAACGGCTTCGTCTTTTTGACAAGCGTAAAAAGTAAAGAAACCAAGCACTGCTATGCTGAGCAATAAACGGATGTGTTTCATGTTGAAAAGCGTTTTAGTGAATCTGTTTTTGTGTGTACTCCTTGCCGGTCAGGATGTACAAATAAGACAGTACCCTAAACGCAGGGTTTAATGCGCCATTTTTTAAGGAAAAGTTAAACCCCATTCCCCATTCCGCATTCCGCATTCCGCATTCCGTATTCCGCATCAGGAGTGTACGAAGGATTAAGATAATCAAAAATAGCCTAGATCCAACTTTTTCAGGGGCTTTTATTTACTTGGTTTTTTAGAATTAACTTCAAACGCTCTACG